>Ga0180007_10000126_pt1 | contig 137527 bp, 153 predicted proteins | sample MM_PC_MetaG_FD_121122 | JGI IMG/M metagenome (GOLD analysis project Ga0180007, IMG submission 121122) | Groundwater microbial communities from the Aspo Hard Rock Laboratory (HRL) deep subsurface site, Sweden - MM_PC_MetaG | ecosystem: Environmental > Aquatic > Deep subsurface > Groundwater...
AGGAGGAGTATTAACTAATGAACCAACAGGTTATAATTGGGAATGGGCTATCTCCAGTACTGATATTTACAGTGGCGGTCGGTCTAAAACTTCGGCTACGCAAGATTTCTTGTTTGTTTTGGAACCAGATACTGTTATTAGAATAAGCAACACTTATAGTCAAAGGTTGTGTCATAGTGGCGTTGACGGTGGGGCAGGTGCGGTAGCCTTGGGCGATTGTTCAGCTGGCGGTGCCGACTATGCCGAAGAATATGGCACTAGCGATGCTTCTATTCAAGCTGGTGATTTGGTTATGGTGGATGCTTCTAAGTCCGCCACTGAATCTGGCGAAGGCTTTAACTTAGGTTCCAAAGCTTGGGTGGTTAAATCTACCATTGCTTACCAAAACACGGTAATTGGCGTGGTGTCCACTAACCCGAACGATGTGATTGGTCGTCAGTTCACTTTGGAAGACAATGCCCGGCCAGTCGCCTTAGCCGGTCGTGTGCCAGTCAAAGTCAGTTTAGAAAATGGTCCTATTAAAATAGGTGATTATCTTACTTCCTCCAGTGTTCCGGGTGTGGCTATGAAGGCCACTAAAGCTGGGCCAGTAATTGGTATGGCTTTGGAAGATTTATCAGAGATTGCTTTAGTCCAGCTTTCTGCCGTCATTCTGAGTGATAACGAAGAATCTCAGCCTACTGATTCTTCAGTCACCCCGTTTGACGGGGCGACCACCAAAATAATAATGTACGTGAATCGCAGTTATTATGATCCAGGTCAAGGTAATTATTTGTCTACTACTGGCGGTAATATTTTAGGTATGGTTAAGGTGTCGGCCAGTGGCACGCCTTTCACTATAGACTTAACACCTGATTCAATAACCGATGTTTTGTCTGGTTTAACTCAAGAATCTTTAGGTGGCAGTCCAGTCGCTGTTACGGCTTTTAGAAGTATTTTTGAAGCCAAGGTTAATGGCGAACTTAAGTTTAACATTTTAGCCAATGGTAATGCCTGGCTGTCTGGTAACTTAGGTGTTGGTTCTTTAACCACTATTGCCGATGCCGAAATTGGCGGCAACTTAAAACTGCAAGGTGATTTGCAACTAGGCGATAAAGTAGTTTTGGATAAGGACGGCAACTTAAAAAACATTACTTCTTTGAATATTTATTCCAGTGTTAATCCGGACGGTACAGTAACTCCGGGTAATGTGGCTACGGCTACAGTAAACGAAGATGGTACAGTAGTCGAAGGTAATATTCCCGCCACTTCCATAGGCGCGGCTATGTCTATTGCTCAAACTTCGGCTGATGCCGTAACCGCTACCAGAGCCACTATGGCTTTAAGCACTCGTGGTACTACCGCTTACGATTATCTTATTTACAGCTCCACTTTCCGCGTAACGCACGATGGTAAAGTTCATAATCAAGGTCTTAGAATTACCGACAGTGCCGATTATGTGCTAGACGAATCTACTATTACCACTAGAACTTTAATTGCTGGCGCGGTGAGTAGTAATTTCCAAGGCTACTTAATTAGGTTTTTAGGTCCCGGTGGCAAAAAATTATTTGCCATAAATCATTTGGGCGTATTAGAAGCGGATACTATAGTGGCTAGAGCCATAAGGCTAGATAATTCGGATAATCAACGCACAACTATTGGTAGCGCGGAAATACCAAGTGGTGTTACGCAAATTATTGTGCAGGCGCCCGAAGTTAAACCAGGTATGAAGATTTTCTTAACACCTAAATTGCCGATTTCGCAGTCTTTGGCTGTAACTAATGTGGCGGCAGGAGAATTTACTGTGTCTTTAGCTTATCCGTCTGCTTCAGCTGTACCGTTTGATTGGTGGTTGATTGATGTTACCCTATACCAGAGCGAGCTCGGTACAGGGCAGGCTAATACAACGACCACCCCCACTTCTATTCTCCCCCTTAGTGAGGGGGAGACAGAGGGGGTTAGTGGTTCTACTCCGACAACAACCACACCACCGACTACAACTGCTCCAACAACTACTACTCCAACTACTACCACAACCCCAACCACCACAACCCCAACAACTACTACGCCGACTACTACTACAACCCCAACAACTACCACTCCGACAACGACTACATCAACGACGCCTCCGCCATCCGCCACCACTGGCGGAGAAGGAGAAACAACTCCGACCACCAGTACTGATACCACTTCAACCACCCCGTCTGACGGGGCTACAACTGTTCCGACAACTACTACACCGACTACTACCACAACTCCAACAACGGCGACCTCCACTTCCACCACTCCGACCACCAGTACTGATACTACTTCAACCACCACAACTCCAACTACCACTACACCAACGACTACTGATACCTCGACTACTCCTTAATTCATTTATTAATTATAAATTGATTTGAAATTAGAAATTGCTTAGTATGTTTTTGACCAAATTACCCAAGAAAAAATCTTTAATAATTACCCCCACTATTCTCCTCCAATTTTTTAAAGACTGACACTATATTTTCTCCCCCTTTTTAAAGGGGGAGGTAGGAGGGGGTTAATAATCCCAGTTTATGTTCCTCCAACATCTCCCTAAAAAGAAACCTGTTATAATCACTTTAATTATTTTTGTAATAATTAGCGGATTTTTAGGTTATTTCTTTTTTAGCCGCGACGTGGGGGAGGCTTCGGCCTGGTGGAACGAAGGTTGGCATTATCGTAAATTAATCCCCATAACTAACGGGGGTAGTACTTTAACCGATTATCAAGTGGCTTTTACTTTGGATACAGCTTCTTTAATAAGCGCTGGCAAAATGCAGGCCGATTGCGATGATTTAAGAATTACGGATTATCAAGGGCAGGTATTGCCATATTGGCTAGAAGAAAATAATCCCGGTTGTAATAATGCCGCTACCAAAGTTTGGACAAAAGTTGCTTCGTTACCCAATGGTACTACTAATATTTTTACCTATTATGGTAACCCGCAAGCCACTAATGCTCAAAAAGGCAGTGAGGTGTTTACTTTTTTTGATGATTTTTCTGGTTCAGTAGTGGATTCAAGCAAGTGGACTAATCATTCTGGTTGTGCGGCTACTATTTCGTCTGGAGTTATGCAGATTGGGGCGAGTCCTACTTGTGATGCCACACCGTTATATGCCAATCTTTCAAACCTTTCCGATGCCAGTGGTTATATTATGGAGTTTAGAGGAAAATTTTCTTCGGGTGGTAGCGGTCGTTTGCAAGTTTATCAAAGATATCGTATTTCCAATGGATATTTATCGCGATTTTGGACTAGTGGCACCGCGACTACTAATTTTCAAGAATATAGTGGATCTTGGACTGGCAATACAAATATAGGTGCTAATAATATGTCGGCTGATACTTGGTATAATTTAAAAACCCAAGTTAATGGAAGTAATAATACTTTTTTTATCAATGATGCTTCTATAGGTTCAGGTACATCCTCTGGCAGTTTAAGTCCTTTATCCGATTTAAGTATTGCTTTAGGACAGTATCAGACTGTTGTTCAATATGATAATGTTCGTTTAAGAAAATATACCGCTACCGAGCCGACAATCGGCACTTTAGGCAGCGAGGAAAAAGGGGAGGGGCCGGTAGGCTACTGGCGATTTGACGAAGGTTATGGCACTTCTACAGCCGACAGTACTACTTATTTGAACAATGCTTCAATAAACGGTGCTACCTGGTTGAATCAAGATCAATGTATTAGCGGACGCTGTTTTAGTTTTGATGGCACCAATGATTATGTTTCCGTGCCCGATGCCAATCAAATAGATTTTACCAACGGTATAACTATGTCAGCCTGGGTAAAATTAAACAGTTACACCATGGGCGGCGCTAATACCGATCGGGGCGCTATTACCATAAAAGCCTCAGCTTATTATATGTCGGTTACGGCTGGTACAGGTAAACTAGCTTCGTTTTTTTACGGGGTAGATGCTAATCATAGGGATTCCAATACCGCTATTCCTTTGAATCAGTGGACACACGTGGCCATCACTTGGGACGGTAGCAATATCAAGTGGTACTTAAACGGTGTTTTAGATAAAACTTACGCCGCTACCGGTACTATTACTACCAACGGTAATGCACTTAATATTGGCATGGAAAGCGCTGGTTATGGTCGAGCTTTAAACGGTTTTATAGACGAGGTAAAATTTTACAATTACGGTCGCAATGAAACACAAATAAAACAGGATTATACAGCCGGTTTAGCCGGCAGCGGCGCCAGCGCGGGTGCCTCGGCCGTGCTGGGTGGTAAGTCACAAAAATGGTTAGCCGACGGTTTGGTTGGTTACTGGAAAATGGACGAGGCAAGTTGGAATGGTACAGCTGGTGAAGTTGTTGATTCTAGTGGTAATGGCAACAATGGTACAGCTAATGGTGGTATGACTACTAGCACAGCTAAATATGGTAAGGGTGCTTTATTGGATGGTACTGATGATTATATATCATGCGGCACAAGCTCTAACTTTATTTTTGGTTCTAATTCTCATACTTTTTCAGCTTGGGTTAAAGGAACCTCTTTTACCAATAGTTATAATTATATTTTTAGTGTTGGTGATAATGTCACAGGCCAACAAAGTGGTTTTGGTATTACCAGTGGTGGCAATTTATTTCATTCTGCTTATTCAAGTCCATTGGTTACTTTTACTAACACTATTTCTACTGGCAATTGGTATCATGTTGTTTTAGTTCACAAAGATGGAATTAGTTATGTTTATGTTAACGGTGAGCTAAAAAATCAACAGAATATAACAATGAATGTTGCCACAGGTAAATGTTATATAGGTTCGCATACTGGTGCATCTTCGTTTTTTAATAATGGTTCAATGGACGATGTTCGTGTTTACAACCGTGCTTTGTCCGGCCAAGAAGTAGCGGATTTATATTCTTGGGCGCCGGGGCCGGTGGGGTATTGGAAGTTTGATGAGAATACTGGTAGCACCGCTTACGATTCCAGTGGCAATGGTTTTAATAGCACTTCTTTTAGTGGTTCACCAACTTGGAAGCCGGGTAAACACGGTAGCGCTTTGGATTTTACTGGTACTAACAAATATGTTGCCTTGCCAGCCATGACAGGTAAATATGGTAGCGCTTTAACAGTTAGTGCTTGGGTATACCATACCGCCAGTAGTAACTGGGATGATATTGTAGCTGGTGGTTGTGCTGATATTTTATTTGGTTTTAGTAATAACCAATTAAATTTTGGTAGCCAGTGTAACAGCCCCGTAACTATGCTAGCTTATGCTACTAATATTAATGATGCCTGGCATTATGTTACTGGTACTTATGACGGAGCAACTTCCAGATTATATGTGGATGGAATACAGGTAGCTTCGGGAAGTAAATCTGGAAGTTTTACAGCTGCTGCTGGTTTAGCAATTAGCCGTAGCAGTGAAGATTTTCAGGGTAAAATAGATGAAGTAAAAATTTACAACTACGTTCGCACGCCAAAACAAATTCAAGAAGATATGGGAACAGGTATTGGTGGGCCAGTTAATTGGTGGCGGTTTGATGAGGGCCAAGGCACAACTGCTTATAATAATGTTGTAGGCGGACCCAATGGCACAATAACTGGTGGTACTTGGACTACCAGTGGAAAAATTAGCAAGGCTATAAGTTTTAATGGAACAACAACTAAAGTTAATATATCTCAACCGCTTGGCAATACTGTGCCTAGCCAACTAACAATTTCTACTTGGTTTAAAAGAACAAGGACTGGTGTGGTGGAATATGTGGTGGATAGTGACGGAGACGAAAGTACTATTTATATTAAAGCTGATAATAAAATTAGATGTGAATATTGGAATGGAACAGTTTCACCATCTGTTGATTCTAATACAACCATTACTGATACAAATTGGCATCACACAGCTTGTGTTCTGGACTACGGAAACCAACTAAGGGTTTATTTAGATGGTAAATTAGACAATACTAATAATTCACCATCAGGTGCTTTAGGTAATGGTATTTTAACAAATTCAAATATTGGCGCCCGTAACACAACTAACTTTTTTTCCGGTTTGATTGATGATGTAAAAATGTATACATATGCTCTAACCGATGCCGATGTTGTTCGAGATTATAATCAAGGTTCTGCTATAGCTTTAGGTAGCGGGGTAGAATCAGGGAGTACAGGCAATGCACCAGTGGCTTGGTGGAAAATGGACGATAATACCGGTACCAGCGCCGTAGATAGTAGTGGTAGTGGTGGTACAGGAACTTTAATTAATGGCCCAACTTGGAAGCCGGGTAAATACGGCTCGGCTGTAAGTTTTGACGGTAGTAATGATTATATAAATGTAGGTAATACTTTAGGTACCTTAACCGAAGGAACAATTTCTGTTTGGTTTAAGCGACGTACTTCTACGCCAACCTATCAGATGATTTTTACTGATAATGGTTCTCAGTTTGAAGTTTGTTATAACAATAATACTCTACAGTTTTATGTTAACAATGCAGTTGTTTCTACTGGTAGCGCTAATAATACTAATTGGCAGCACGTTGAAGGAGTATTCAGTGAAACTGGTAATTATCAGAATTTATATTTAAACGGTAATTTAGTGGCTAGCAGTACTTACCCTGGTGATGCTACAGCCGCTGTTCGTTATATTGGTAGTCGGGCAGGGAGTTTCCCTTTTGATGGTTTAGTTGATGATGTAAAAATTTATAACTACGCTCGCAATCAAGCGCAAGTATCTTATGATTATAATCGCGGTAAGCCAGTGGGGCACTGGGCTTTGGACGAAGGTGATGGCACAACAGCCCGCGATTTCAGCGGTAATGGTAATAATGGAACAATTACTATTGGGGCAACCGGCACACAAACTACTGTGGCTCAAGCTTGGTCTAATGGAGCAAGTGGTAAATTTGGTAAAAGTTTAAATTTTGATGGGACAGATGATCAAATAATAGCTTCAAACGCTTTAACCCTTAAATCAAAAACAGGTACATTTAGTTATTGGTTGAATTTAGCCGCTTCGGATAGAAATCATGGGCTTTTTCATTTTTATGAAAATAGTACTGCGGATTATATTAGGAGTTATATAAGTTCTGGAAATGTTATTGATTTGGTTATAGAAGACGATGATGTGGCTAAGGTTAATCTAAATTATGATTTAGATAATTTAGGGACGTTTACTAATCAATGGCTTCATATTGCTTGGGTGCAGGATGGCGTAGGGGTTAAATTATACATAAATGGTAAGGAAGTTACTGTAACTGGTACAAATTCTGGGGATTGGTGGAGCGATCATTTAATAAGCGGCTATCAATGGAGAATAGGTTTGGCTTGGTATTATTTGCAAGGTAAAATTGATGATTTTAGGGTATATAATTATGGTTTAACCGCCGAGCAGGTAAAGCAAGTTATGCAGGAAGCCAGCGCTGTTAGGTTTTAGTATTGTTGAGATTTTTTTGATAATTCAGCTTGCGGGGAAAAGTGTCCACGTGGACACTTTTCCCCGCAAAGTAATAAAACATAGATTGTATTTTTTACTCGCTTTATTTATAAATACTTTTAGGTAGGTTTAGTATTTTGTCAGCGTATAATATATTAACCCAGGAATCTAGGTTATTTTCTTTAATAAATTTTTTAAGCAGGTTATAATTGTCTTTTTGGCTTAGCCAAACACTTTGTTGTAGCATTTTAAAACCACCCCTCCTGAGTAGCCAGCGGAGGTGTCGACGAGCGGGATTTTGTGTTTTTGGTATGTCGAATATAACAATAGTGTAATTCTTTGCCATTTTGGGGGCTTGATTTAATTGGCAAGTCAGTAATTTAAAAAGTCCTTTGTCCGATATTTTATAAATCAAATTTTTACCGATTTTTTGGCTTTTAATATATTTGGATCTTTGGAGTTGTCTTAAAGTTTCCTTTAACTGTCTTTCTTTTTGGAATTGTTTAATTTCAGCCACATAGTCAGCACCTGAAGGAAGGGTGCGTAAATATCCGTAACGTTTAATGTCATAAAAAAAATTAATATAATTAAAACCGGCCTGGCCAGCCAAAGCTATCAGGTTTAATAATACTGTAGTTAAATTTAATTTAGACCCCTCCTTGGTCATGAATATAGTATAATAAATTTTTTTAATATATAAAAGAGTTCAATATCTTGCGGGGATTTATGTCCACGTGGACACTTTTCCCCGCAAGATAAAAAAGTAAGAAAACCACAAAAATATATAAGATTAGAAATGAAAGGGAATATAATTTTAAATATTTTGAAGGGATTTTTTATTAATTAAATAAAGGGTATAATAAATTACATGGGAATCAAGTCGTTTGTTAGAAAATTAATACCGCGCCCAGCGCTCCGGGTTTATCATTTTGTTATGTCCTGGTTAGTAGCTTTGTTTTATGGTTTGCCAGCCAGGCATTTAGTGGTAATTGGTGTAACCGGTACCAAAGGTAAAAGCACAGTTAGTAATATGATTTGGTATGCTTTGCAAAATATGGGCTATAAGACTGGTTTAATTTCCACAGCCCAAATGGCTATAGGTTCTACCGCCTGGCCTAATGATTTAAAAATGACTATGCCAGGCAGGCTAAAGTTGCAACAACTACTTAGGCAAATGGTTAAGGAAGATTGTCGGTATTTGGTAATGGAAACTTCGTCCGAGGGTTTGGCACAGTTTAGGCAAGCCGGCTTGCCTTATGTAGTTGGCGTGTTTACCAATTTAACTCCGGAGCATATTGAAGCTCATGGCAGTTTTGATAATTATAAATCAGCCAAAGGTAGGTTGTTTGCTTATTTATCTAAAATAAAAAAGCCATTAGTCAGTCCTTTAGGTTTGGTTAAACCAGCCAGTGTTATTAATTTAGATGATAAGTCAGCTGATTATTTTTTAAGTTTTCCTGTGGCCGAGCGTTATGGTTATAGTTTTAATAACAAAACGAGTAGTTTAGCAACTAATAATCAAATAGCTAAATTTGAAGAAGTTGGTTTGGATAAATTAAAAATAAATATAGATTCAATAGATTATGAATTTTTAGTGGGTGGTCAGTTTAATGCTTATAATATTTTAGCCGCGGCTTTGGTTGGGCAGGTTCTTAATTTCCCCTTGCCAAAGGTTTTAAATGTTTTAACTACTTATAGTGGTACGCCGGGCAGGCTGGAATTTATAAACGAGGGGCAAGATTTTAAAGTTGTGGTGGATTATGCCCATACTGTTGAATCTTTGGAGCAAATTTATAAATTACTAGGTGGTTTTAGTGAGTTAGTAGCAGTGCTGGGTTCTTGTGGTGGTGGTCGGGATAAAGCTAGGCGAGAGCCTTTGGGTAAGTTAGCTGGTCAATATGCTAAAGTGGTTTTGGTAACAAATGAGGATCCTTATGACGAGGAACCAGTAAGTATTATGAAACAGGTAGCGGTTGGTGTTTTGGATGTTGGCAAAAAAGAAGGTGTAGATTTATTTATTGAGCCAGATCGACGTCAGGCTATAAAAAAAGCCTTACAAATAGCTAAGGCCGGGGAGATAGTAGTTATTACTGGTAAGGGTTCGGAACAATGGTTATGTGTGGCTAATAATAAAAAAATACCTTGGGATGATAGGCAGGTGGTGAGAGAGGAGATTAGAAAAATACTAAACCCTAAATCCTGATTTCTAAATAATTCCAAAATCCAAATAGCAAATAACTAACCAATGACCAATTAATAAATATCAAATTTATTGATTTGATATTTATTAATTGGTAATTTGACATTAATTCTTATTTTATTCCTGTGGATTAGTTGTGCAAGCAGTTTTTTGATTTATTTAACAAAGCCAATTAAGGTATTATTTGGTTGATTTTTTTGGCTAAGTAGAGCCAAAAATAAATTAAATAGGAAATTATTGATTTTTAAGCTCTTGACAGCTTGACAAGGGGATAAGTAATTGATAGAATCTAACTACTTTAATGACGTTTTTTGGCTAAGCCGTGTGGCTTTTAACCTAGGCGTCTCCAAGCGTTTTGTCTAACATAATTAATTAATTTGCATCTCGTTCCTAAATTTGTCCCTTAAATCTGGAAGGAGATATTTTTTATGTCTGAAAAAAATACCGATCTCTTAAACCCGTATCGCCAGCGTCTTAGTTTTACTAATTTAAAGGACGCTATTGAGTTACCCGATTTAGTGGAAACACAGCGGGCTTCTTACGAATGGTTTTTTGCCGAAGGGCTTAAAGAATTATTCGATGAAATATCGCCGATTAAAGATTTTATCGGTCGTGATTTAGAATTATATTTTTTGGATTATTATTTGGATGAACCAAAATTTGATGAAGTAACTGCTCATGCCAAAAATACTACTTATGAGTCTCCCTTGCGGATTAAGGTTCGTTTAGTTAATAAACGGACTGGTGAAATAAAAGAGCAGCAGGTTTATTTGGGTGATTTTCCAGTTATGACACCCCGAGGTACTTTTGTAATTAACGGTATTGAACGTGTAGTGGTTTCACAGCTTATTCGTTCGGCTGGTGTATTTTTTACTTCAGAATTTAACCGCGGACGACGTTATTATGGCGCTAAAATAATACCTAATCGTGGGGCTTGGTTAGAATTTGAGGTGGATAGCAATAATGTAATTTGGGTAAAAATTGACCGTAAACGTAAAGTAGCCGCTACTTCTTTACTTAAGGCTTTTGGTTTGTCCGACAATGAAGAGATTAAAAAAACTTTTGCCGAAGTAGATAATCATCCGGAAGTTAATTATATTTCAGCTACTTTGGCTAAAGATATAACTAAAGATGAAGCCGAAGGTTTAATAGAAGTTTATAAACGTATTCGTCCGGGCGATTTGGCTACGGTGGAAAATGCTCGTTCTTTGATTCATAACATGTTTTTTAATTTTGCCCGTTATGATTTTGGCCGGGTTGGACGTTATAAATTGAATCAACGTTTTGGTTTAAAATTAGCTATTAATAAAGAGAACCGAGTTTTGCGTTTGGATGATTTGGTTCTTATTATTAAGGAAATTATTCGACTTAATAATACTCAAGATGAACCCGATGATATAGACCACTTGGGTAATAGGCGCGTGCGAGCGGTTGGTGAATTAGTGCAAAATAAATTCCGGGTCGGTTTGGCTCGTTTGGAAAGAATTATTAAGGATAAAATGTCCACTTTGGATATTGCCACTTTAACACCCAATCAATTAATTAACGCTCGACCGATAATTGGTGCCATAAAAGAATTTTTTATGTCGTCGCAGTTATCCCAATTTATGGACCAAACTAATCCTTTGGCTGAATTGGAACATAAACGTCGTTTATCAGCTATGGGTCCAGGTGGGCTTTCCAGAGAGCGAGCCGGTTTTGATGTTAGAGATGTGCACCGTACGCACTATGGCCGAATTTGTCCGATTGCTACACCCGAAGGTCCGAACATTGGTTTAGTTGGCCATTTGGCTTCTTACGCCCGGGTTAACAGTTATGGTTTTATTGAAACGCCTTTTCGAAAAGTGGTCCACGATGTACCTAATGATGGCCAATCATCAACTGGTGAAAAATTAAGACAAGATATTGTTAATGAACAAGGCAAGGTTTTATTTAAGGCTGGTGAAAAAGTTACGGCCGAAATGGCTAAAAAAATCAAAGAGGTTAAGGGTTTAACCACTGTGGCTTTGGTACCGCGGGTAACGGAGGAAATTATTTGGTTAGATGCTTTTGCTGAAGAACGTCATATTACTACAGCGGCTACTACACCGATTGATGAAATGGGTTATTTTCTTAAAGAACGTTCCGAGGTTCGGGAACATGGTCAACCTAAATTAGATGATGTGGAGAAGATAGATTATATGGATGTCTCTTCTCAGCAAATAATTTCTATCACCACTTCTTTAATACCTTTTATAGAACATAATGATGCGGTGCGAGCTTTAATGGGTACCAACATGCAACGCCAAGCTGTGCCTTGTATAAAACCTCAAGCACCAGTGGTGGGTACGGGCGTGGAGGCTAAAGCGGCCCAAGATTCCGGTCAGGTTATTGTGGCTCAACAAGACGGTGAAGTTGTTTTGGCCCAAGGTGATCGTATTGAAGTTAAAGACAGTGCTGGTCAAGTTCATCCTTATAACTTGGGTAAATTTGTACGTTCTAACGCTTCAACTTGCATGAACCAAAAAGTTATAGTGGATAAAGGACAAAAAATAAAGAAAGGCCAGGCTTTGGCCGATGGCGCTGCTACTGAGCGAGGGGAATTAGCGATTGGCCAAAATGTGGTGGTAGCTTATATAGCTTGGGAGGGTGGTAATTACGAAGATGCTGTTTTATTATCGGAGCGTTTAGTGCATGATGATCGTTATACTTCCATTCATATTGAAGATTATAAAATAGACGTGCGGGATACTAAATTAGGTCCTGAAGTAGTTACCCAAGACATTCCTAATGTTGGTGAAGAAAAATTAAAAGATTTAGATGAGGAAGGTGTTATTCGTATAGGTGCCGAAGTTTCTTCTGGTGATATTTTGGTGGGTAAAATAACACCTAAGGGTGAAACTGAATTATCGGCTGAAGAAAAATTATTAAGAGCTATTTTTGGTGAAAAAGCCAAAGATGTTAGGGATTCGTCTTTGTATTTGGAGCATGGTGAGCATGGTAAAGTTATTGATATTAAAGTTTTTTCCCGAGAAAATGGCGATCGACTTTCTTCTGGTGTTATTAAATCTATTCAGGTATCTATTGCCCAACTTAGGAAAATACAAGTTGGTGACAAAATGGCTGGCCGACACGGTAACAAAGGTGTAATTTCTAAAATTGTACCGGAAGAGGATATGCCTTTTTTGCCCGACGGCACGCCGGTCGACATAATATTGAATCCTTTGGGTGTGGCTTCTCGTATGAATTTGGGTCAGATTTTAGAGACTCATTTAGGTTTAGCTGCTCGGCAGTTAGGTTATTATGTAGCCACTAAGCCTTTTAATGGTGTATCAGAAAAAACTATTAGGCAGGAATTAGTGAAAGCTGGTTATCCCGAAGATGGCAAAATGACTTTATATCATGGTCGGACTGGTGAAGCTTTTGATGAAAAAGTGACAGTTGGTTTAACTTATATGTTAAAGCTTAATCACTTAGTGGAAGATAAAATACATCAACGATCTATTGGGCCTTATTCTTTAGTTACGCAACAACCATTAGGTGGTAAAGCTCAATTCGGTGGTCAAAGATTCGGCGAAATGGAAGTCTGGGCTTTAGAAGCTTATGGTGCAGCTTATAGTCTTCAAGAAATTTTGACTATTAAATCAGATGATGTGCCGGGTCGATCCAAAGCTTATGAATCAATAATTAAAGGTGAGCCGATAACGCGTCTTAATGTGCCGGAATCTTTTAATGTCCTTATTAGGGAATTGAAAGGTTTGTCTTTAGATGTGGAATTGATTAAAGATGGTCAGATAGTGTCGACTGATCCAAAGAAAAATTCGGAGCAACCAACTACTTAAAGTTCAATCAATTAAAAAATAATATGACATCTATGTTTCCCGAAAAAGAACACTTACACGCCAACGATTTTGATTCCATTCGTTTGCGTTTGGCTTCTCCAGACCAGATTTTAAAATGGTCCTTTGGTGAAGTAACCAAACCTGAAACCATAAATTACCGCACACAAAAACCAGAGAAAGATGGTTTATTTGACGAAAGAATTTTTGGTCCGACCAAGGATTGGGAATGCTATTGTGGTAAATATAAACGTATTCGTTACCGTGGTATTGTTTGTGATAAATGCGGAGTGGAAGTTACTCGAGCGGTTGTTAGGCGAGAACGTTTTGGTCATATAAAATTGGCTAGCCCAGTTTCTCATATTTGGTTTTTACGGGGTGTACCTTCTAAAATTGGTTTGTCTTTGGGTTTATCGGTGCAAGATTTGGAAAAAGTTATTTATTTTGCTTCTTTTATAGTTACCAAAGTAGATGAAACTAAAAAGCAGGCTTTATTGAATCAGGTAACTGGTGAGTATAAGACTAAAAGGAAGGGCTTAGAAGCTGAGTACCAAAAGCAAACAGAATTAGCGGCCCAAAAATATACTGGCAGTCAATTAGAGCAGGAAAGGCATTCTTTGGAAACTATCAAAAACGAAAAATTAAGTAAGCTAGAACAAGCTTTTGAAACGGCTCGTCGAGAAATTAAAGAATTGAAGGTTTTACAAATAATTTCTGAGAATCAGTATCAAGATTTATCGTTAAAGTACGGCCAGGTTTTTGAAGCTTCTATTGGTGCTGAAGCAATTCATGAGTTATTGGAAAAGATAGACATAAAAAAAGGTATTGCTGTTTTGGAGGAGGAAGTTGCTCAGTCTGTGTCGACCAAACAAAAGAAGTTAATCCGTCGACTTAAGTTATTAAAAAGTTTTCAGTTGGTTAACATTCGTCCGGAATGGACAGTTTTGGACGTTTTGCCAGTTATTCCGCCGGACTTGCGGCCAATGGTTCAGTTGGATGGTGGCCGATTTGCCACTTCCGATTTGAATGATTTGTACAGACGAGTTATTAATCGTAATAACCGTTTGAAGCGTTTAATGGATTTAAATGCGCCGGAAGTAATTTGTCGTAATGAGAAGCGTATGTTGCAGGAAGCAGTTGATGCTTTGTTAGATAACAGCGCTCGTCATGGTAAGACCGTTACAGCTTCTACTGGTCAAAGACGCATGCTTAAATCCATCGCCGATATCTTAAAGGGTAAGCAAGGTCGTTTTAGACAGAATTTATTGGGTAAGCGTATTGATTATTCTGGCCGGAGTGTTATTGTGGTTGGTCCAACTTTACAATTACATCAGTGTGGTTTGCCTAAACGAATGGCTTTGGAATTATTTAAGCCCTTAGTTATTTCCAAATTGATTAAGCGCGAATTAGTTCATAATGTTCGGAGCGCCAATCGTTTTATTGAGGCGGGCAAGGGTGAAATTTGGGATATTTTGGAAGAAATAGTTAAAGGTTCTTATGTGTTATTGAATCGTGCACCGACCTTGCATCGTTTAGGTATTCAGGCTTTTCAGCCTGTTTTAATTGAAGGTAAAGCTATTCAAGTTCATCCTTTGGTTTGTCCGGCTTTTAACGCTGACTTTGATGGTGACCAAATGGCTGTTCATGTACCCTTGACTGAAGAAGCTAAGTGGGAGGCGGCCAATATTATGTTGTCGTCTAAAAATTTGCTTAAGCCGGCCACGGGTGAACCAGTAGCTACTCCGTCCAAAGATATAGTTTTGGGTTGTTATTATATGACCAACAAAACAGAAGTTAAAGCTGATGAAAAAATTAAAGAGTACGGTTCTTTGGGGGAAGCTATTTTAGCTTATCAATCTGATTGGTTATCTTTGCAAAAGGCCATTAAAGTTCGTTTGTCTGATGGGCAAAAGATGGAAACTTGTGTCGGTCGTATTTTATTCAATGAAATCCTACCAGAATCTTTGCGTTTTTGTAATGAAGTAGTGGATAAAAAAGTGTTGAATAGGTTAGTTTCTCAAGCTTTGGCTGAAGATGGTTTGGATGAGACAGCTAAATTATTGGATCGTCTTAAGGTTATGGGTTTTGAGTATTTAACCAAGTCCGGTTTGTCTTGGGGTATGTCGGATTTGCCCGAGGTTAAAGAACGGGAACAAATTTATAATGAAGCGGAAATGCAAATTGAAGAAATTTATGATCAGTATCAGCAAGGTTTGTTAACTGATGATGAACGTCATATTAAAGTGATAGAAATTTGGGCTCAAGTTAAAGATCGGGTAACGGAATTTTCCCGTAAGGCCTTGCCAAACCATGGTTCGGTTTTTTCTATGATTCAATCAGGAGCTCGCGGTTCTTGGGGGCAAATTACTCAAATGATGGGTATGAAAGGATTGGTAACTAACCCGGCCGGTGACACCATGGAATTGCCAGTCAAGGGTAATTTTAAAGAAGGATTTGATGTCTTGGAATATTTTATTTCTACTCACGGTGCCCGTAAGGGTTTAACTGATACTGCTTTAAGGACAGCTAATGCCGGTTATTTGACTAGGCGTTTAGTGGATGTGTCGCATGATATTGTAGTAGTGGAAGAAGATTGTGGGGATAAAGAAGGTTTTAATTTTACTTATAATGATAGTGAAGATATTGGCGATTCTTTAGGTAAAAGAGCTGCTGGTCGTTTTTTGGCCAAAGATGTAGTAGTTGGTCAGTCTAAAAAAGTTTTATTGAAAAAGGGTAGTATAGTTAGCCAAGAGGATGGTAAATTAATTGATGAATCTGGTGTAACCGAAGTTTTATTAAGGTCACCCTTGTCTTGTAAAACCAGACGCGGTATTTGCCAAAAATGTTATGGGTATGATTTAGGTTTTAATGCTTTGGTGGAAAATGGTACGGCTGTTGGTATCATAGCTGCTCAATCAATTGGTGAGCCGGGTACACAATTGACTATGCGCACTTTCCATACTGGCGGTGTGGCTTCAGCTGAAGATATAACTCAAGGTTTACCTCGAGTAGAAGAAGTTTTTGAAGCCCGGCCGGTTAAGAGAGCTGGTTTATTGGCTCCAGCTGACGGTAAGGTGGAAGTTTATAATCAAGGTCGGCAGAAATTTATTAAAATGAATTATCACGATGGTGGTGAAGAAGTTATTAATTTAGCTCTTCATGAAGCTCCCAAAATTCTTGTTAAGAAAGGCCAAGCTGTAACCGCTGGGCAAGAAATAGTACAGGCTGGTGATCAAATGATTAAAGTGCAACGGGCGGGTAAGGTAAAAAATATTACTGAAGAGAAAGTGGTTATAAATGTGTCAGCGGAAACAGAGCAGGAGTTTGCCGTACCAGGTGGTTTAGCAGTTTGGGTAAAAAATGGTGAATTGGTTGTAAAAGGGCAACAATTAACAGAGGGTAGTTTGAATTTACATGAACTTTATAGTTTACGAGGCAAAGAAGCTGTTCAACATTATATTTTGAAAGAAATTCAATATATTTATTCTTCGCAAGGTCAAAAATTAAACGATAAACATATTGAGTTAATTATTCGTCAAATGTTTTCTCGGATGGTTATTGTGGAAACCGGTAGCAGTGATTTGTTGTCTGGTGAAGTAGTAACGGTTGCTCAGTTTGAAGAAGCGAATGAGCAGATTAAAATTAAGGGAGGGCACCCAGTCAAAGCTGAGTATTTGTTATTGGGTATTACTAAAGCCTCTTTATCAACCGATAGTTTCTTGTCGGCCGCTTCTTTCCAAGAAACCGCTCGCGTTTTGATTGATGCCGCCGTGACTGGTAAAATTGATAGATTAAGAGGTCTTAAGGAAAATGTTATTATTGGTCGTTTAATTCCAGCTGGTACGGGTTATGGCCCTAAAGCCGAATTGTTAGCTACGGCCATGGATAAATTACAGGTACAAAGAGAAGCTAATGCTATTAAAGAAGCGGCTGAAGCGGAGGCGGCTTTACAAGCCAGAATTAAAGAACAAGAAGAATTAGACGCTAGTTTGACTTTGCCAATTTCTACGGATACGGTAGTAGAGAATTAGTTTTATTTACAAGAAAAAGACAGCTTTAAAGAAGTAAGATTGTTATTGTTAAGCAGTGCCTAGGTTGGCTAAGAAACCTTAATTAGCGTTATACTGTCTAAAGTTAGAGAGAAGTATAATTTATGGCTCGGGTTAATAATAAAAATTCAACAACTAAAAATAATAGCGGATCAGTTGGTTTATCAGCCGAAACCAAGCATGGTTTGGTAGTGGTTGGCTTAGTAGCTTTGTCCATAATTTTTATTTTGTCTTTTTTGGATTTATCAGGCTTGGTCGGCCAAGGATTAAAAAGAGGATTAATTTTTACTTTTGGTTGGTCAGCTTATTTAATACCCGTTATTTTATTAATGGTTGGTTACGCTTTAATGCAACCTGGTTGGCGGATTCAATTAAGGCAAGTTGTGGGTTTATTTTTGTTTTTATCAGGTTTAGCCGGTTTGACTCATTCGGCTTTGGAGAATATTACTTGGTGGCAAGCTGTTAAAGAAGGTGTGGGTGGTGGTTATTTGGGTTTTATTTGGTTATGGGCTTTAACGCCGATTTTAGGTGATTGGGGCGCCATAGTTTTATTGTTGACTATTTTAGTAGCTGGCTTATTGGTTTTGTTTGATACTTCACCTATTAGTTTGTTTAAACGTTTTAAAGATACTTTAGCAAGTTGGCAGAGTGCCCTTAATCAATCAGTGGTTAATAGTTCCCCGATTAATTCCAAGGAGGATAAAGCAGCTTTATGGCGTGAAACTAAACCACCCAAAGAAGAGGAGCCGGTTAGCCGGATTAAAGAACAAATTTTACCAACTTTGGATAAAGTTTTTAAGAAACGTCCAGTAGATAATTTGCTGACTACTTTGGAAGTAACTGAGCCGGAGGTGGTTAAATTGCCTTTACCGCCTCGCCAAATACAAATTAAGACGGATTTATTAGAGGAGCGCAAAGGTAAACCTACTTCGGGGGATATTGAAGCAAATAAAGAGAAAATCCGTCGGACTTTACTTAACTTCGGTATTGAGGTGGAAATGGGGCCGATTAATATAGGTCCGACTGTGACGCAATATACTTTAGCTCCATCACAAGGTGTTAAACTTTCTCATATTACAACCTTAAGTAATGATTTGGCTTTGGCTTTGGCCGCTCACCCCATTAGAATAGAAGCGCCAATTCCCGGTCAGTCTTTAGTGGGTATAGAAATGCCCAATCAAACTGTGGCTTTGGTCGGCTTAAGGGATATTATAGAGTCAGAAGCTTTTAAAAAACGTTCATCTAATTTAACTTTTAGTTTGGGGCGAGACGTGGCCGGCCAAGCTTTTGTGGCTAATTTGGAAAAAATGCCTCACTTATTAATTGCTGGCGCCACTGGTTCTGGCAAATCAGTTTGTATTAATACTATTTTATTGTCCTTGCTTTACACTAATTCGCCAGATGAATTAAAACTTATTTTAGTTGATCCGAAAAGAGTGGAATTAGCTTCTTATAATGATATTCCTCATTTATTAACGCCGGTAATAACCGATGTTAATAAGACGATTAATTCCTTAAAGTGGGTAGTTGGGGAGATGGACAGACGTTATCAGGTTCTAAGCTCTTCTGGTAAGAGAAATATTCAGGCTTTTAATCAGTTGGGTGGCGAGTTAATGCCCTATATAGTTGTGGTGATAGATGAATTAGCTGATTTAATGGCGGTGGCGGCTCAAGATGTGGAAGCGGCCATTATTCGGTTGGCACAAATGGCTCGAGCCGTTGGTATACATTTAATCGTGGCAACTCAGCGACCATCGGTTGATGTAATTACTGGTTTAATTAAAGCTAATATAACTTCCAGGATAGCTTTTGCTGTGGCTTCCAGTACTGATTCCAGGACTATTTTAGATACCAGTGGCGCTGAAAAATTATTGGGTCGAGGCGATAGTTTATTTATTTCGGCTGATTTATCCAAACCTAAACGTATTCAAGCTGCTTTTGTTGGGGATGGGGAAATAGAAAAAGTAACCAATTTCTTAAAACAAGCTGCTAAACCAGATTATAATCCGGAAGTTGTAGTAAAGCAGTATGGTCGGGGAGTTAATTCTTTGATTGGAGGCAGTCAGCCAGATGATGATGAGTTGTTGCCTGAGGCGCAGGAGATAATTATTCGGGCTGGTAAGGCTTCAGCTTCTTTTTTGCAAAGACGTTTAAGAGTTGGTTATGCCCGGGCTGCTCGTTTATTGGATTTATTAGAAGAAAAAGGCATAATTGGACCAGGTGATGGGGCCAAACCTAGGGAGGTGTTGGTTAGTCAACAAGATTTAATGAACGACACAGCTGGTTTGCCTGAGGAAGCAGATTCGTCAGAAGTGGTAGATGATGAGGAGTTGCTTGAATCTGAAGAAGAAGCTGGTGATGACTTTGAAGAAAAATAAATTTTTTTAAAATAACATATTAAATTCGAAAGCTTAATTTTTAAATAATACTCTAGTAATTAGGTTTTTAATTTAGACTATTGGGGATTATTTAAGGTTTAATTTTTTAGTTTTATCTAATGGCTCGTTTTAGTACTCATAAATTAAATAATAGTGATGGCCAAGGATCTTTTTTGGCTAAACAGCGCCAGTCTAAAGGCTTGTCCATAGAAAAGGCCAGTCGGGATTTGGGTATTAGTGGTCGTTATTTGCAAGCTTTAGAACAGGGCCGTTGGTATGATTTGCCTTTTGGTTCTTATGGTAAGATGTTTTTAAAAAAATATTCTCAGTTTTTAGGTTTAGATCAAAACAGTTTGGACACGGAAACGGTTTTGCCGGTTAGTCTTTTTGTTAATCAGTCAAAAAATTTTACCAGCCAACGTAGCTCAAATATTTCTTGGCACAAGAGCCGATTATTTTTGTTATTTATGGCTGGGGCGGGAATTTTGGTTTATTTATTGGCCGGTGCCTGGTTGGCTATTGTGCCACCCCGTTTTAGTTTAGTGGAACCGGTTGGTGATTTTACTACTAGCCAACCAACGGTGGTGGTTACAGGTTCGACTCAAGCTGGTACTTTAATATTTATAAATAATCAGCCTTTGGTGGTTAGTGAAGAGGGGTTATTTAGGGCGGTGGTACCCTTACAACCGGGTTTAAACAATTTGTTAGTAGAGGCCCAAAAAAGTTATGGCCAGCGTACTGGTTTAACTAGGCGAGTCATGTTTAAACCAGACAGTACGGTGGGTTTGCCTTTGCAGATATTTTAGAAGTTCAAAATTTAGATATTGAAATAATCCGCTTCTGGCGGACAGCAGGACATTTAGTTTTTAATTTTTTTAAATATCTAGGTTATTTTTGGCAATAACAAATAGTAGGTCATTACGAGGAGGGAGGCTGTTAGGCCGACTGACGGGGCAATCTAATGATTCTTAGATTGTTTCGGTCGTTTTACTCCCTCGCAATGACAATTGATATTACCGTAGTCGTTAAAGCTGCTTTGTAATGATAGAATAATTATTAGATAAAGTTAGATTTATTTATATATATACCATTCCTGCCTCGGGTAATTTATGTTATTATATTTAGACTAATTATTAAGGAGGGAAAGTTAAAATTATTATGAAAACTAGTAATAAAAAAAATATAACTACTACTGAAAGTACTGGTCGGCAAAAAGCCGCTCAATTAGCCATTGATCAGATTAAACAAAGGTTTGGTGAAGGGGCAATTATGAAGTTAGGTGAAGCCCAATCTATGTCGGTTGATACTATACCGACTGGTTGTTTATCTTTGGATATTGCTTTAGGTGGCGGTTTGCCCCGAGGTCGGGTGATCGAAGTGTTTGGTCCGGAAGCTTCGGGTAAAACCACTTTGACCTTGCATGCTATTGCCGAAGTTCAAAAAACTGGTGGTTTGGCCGCTTTTGTGGATGCCGAACATGCTTTGGATCCTTCTTATGCTAAAAAAATTGGCGTTAATATAGACGAGCTGTTAATTTCTCAGCCAGATACTGGCGAGCAAGCTTTGGATATAGTTGATACTTTGGTTAGGTCTAATGGCGTGGATATAATTGTGGTAGATTCAGTGGCCGCCCTGACCCCCAAAGCGGAAATAGAAGGCGATATGGGCGACCATCATATGGGTTTGCAAGCTCGGTTAATGAGCCAAGCCTTACGTAAATTAACAGCCATTATTTCCAAATCAAAAACCGTGGTAATTTTCTTAAATCAAACTAGAATGAAAATTGGTGTATTTTTTGGCAATCCAGAAACTACTACCGGCGGTATGGCTTTAAAATTTTATTCGTCGGTTCGTATAGAGATAAGGCGTATTGGTCAAATAAAACAAGGTGACAAAATGGTGGGTAATCGCACCAGAGTTAAGGTAGTTAAGAATAAAGTTGCCCCGCCTTTTCAGGGAGCGGAATTTGATATTATGTATAATGAAGGAATTTCTTTGTCTGGGGATTTGATTGATTTAGGTTTAACTAGGGAAGTAGTTAAAAAGAATGGTAATACTTTTAGCTATGGTGAAACAAAATTAGGTGTCGGCCGCGAACAGGCTAAGCAGTTTTTACGAGACAATCCTAAAATAGTTAAGGAAATTAGGACCGATGTTTTAAAAAAAGTAGAAGAAGAAAGAATGGCGGAGAAGTAGTTTAAGAAGTTGGCAGGTAGCAACCGGAGCTATAAAGAATAAAGTCGATCCTATTTATTATTTAAACGGCTAGTAAAGGAAGGTTTGAATAAAAGCAATTTTTAGCTAAAACAAACGGCTCACTTCATCTGATGAAGTGAGCCGTTCAAGGTATTTTAAGCTAGCTTAAGCTCTTTCTACGTACTGGCCGGTTTCAGTGTTAACTATAATTTTTTCGTCATTCTTAATGAATAAAGGTACGTTGATAATTAGACCAGTTTCTAAAGTAGCTTGCTTACTACCACCGGTAGCTGTGTCGCCTTTAACGCCGGGCGGAGTTTCCTTAACTTTAATGGTAATTTTGTTAGGTAATTCCACACTGACCGGCTGGTTGTTAAAATTAAGAATATTAACTTCTAAGCCGTCAATTAAATAGCCCGCTTGGTCGGCTAAGGCTTCTTGAGAAAAATCAAATTGTTCAAAAGTTTCCTGATTCATAAAATGATAACCGGAATCATCAGCGTACAGGAAGCTGGCTTTAAGGCGCGACATGTCGGCCTCGGTTACTTTGTCACCCGGTTTAAAAGTTTGTTCTAATACTTTACCGTTAAGTAAATTTCTTAGTTTGGTGCGCATTACTGGTTTGCGTTGAGCAGTGCGCATAAAAGAAGCTTCTAAGACTAAGTAAGGCTCTTCGTTGACTAGAATACTAAGTCCGACTCGGATGGAATTAAGCGAGGGTAAAACAGCCATAAATTATTCGTTAAACTAGGATTATTTAGAAACAAAAGCTAGTAAAGCCATAAAACGAGCTCGTTTAATAGCTAGAACTAATTTTCTTTGATGTTTCATGCAAGTACCAGTACGACGTCGGGGTAGAATTTTGGCATAACCGGACAAGAATTTTTGCATTACCCGAGTATCTTTATAATCTACTTCATTAAGTCCGTTAACGCAGAAGTAGCAGACGCGCGGTTTAGTTAGGGTATTGTTTTTTCTAATCATAGATAGTTAATAGATTATTAAAATGGTATATCTTCGACATTGACGGTGGTTTCTTCGTTATCGGTTGGATTGGCGGTTTCTTCTGGTTCGTTAGTATTGGTTGCTGAGTTGTTAGCACCAGCCCGATCCAGCATTATCATATTATCGGTTATTATTTCGGTGCGCCAATGCTTTTGTCCTTGAGCGTCATCCCAGGAACGGGTTTGCAGTCGTCCTTCAATAAAAACTTTGGAACCTTTTTTTAAATATTGCCCACAGATTTCCGCTAGGCGACGCCAAGCGACCACATTATGATATTCAGTTTTGTCTTGTCTCTCGCCAGCTGAATTGGTCCAGCGTAAGTTGGTGGCTACAGTGAAAGTGGTAACAGCGGTGCCTTGAGTAGTGGTTCTAACTTCAGGATCACGGGTGATGTTACCTATGACCATAGCTTTATTTAAGTAGTTCATATTTTTTTTACCTTGTAAAGGCTTAGGGTTTTTAAAATATTTTTTAAGAAACCTTTGGAGCCATTAAAGTGGTTATAAGGAATGATTATTTAACAATTTCTTGTTCTAAAATTTCTTCTATTTTTTTGTCCAAGTCATCAAATTGAACAGGTCGGGGAACCGACTCAACAGCTGGCGCGGGTTTTTCTGAATCAGCCGGTTTGGCTGGTTCTTTAGTTTCGGCTTCTTCTCGAGCTTGTATTTTCATTAATTTTTCTTGGAAGGCTTTTTCTCTGGCTAATTGTTCCGGTGATTTAAGCGGTTTAAGGATTATTTGACTGCGCAATACTTCAGTAGACATTCTAAACCAGTTATTTACCCGGGCTAATTTGGTTGACTCTAAATCAAATTCCACTAAAATATAATTACCATGCCTTAACCCTTTAATAGGATAAGCCAGCTTTTTTTTACCCAAAGAATCTTCTTGGCTAATAGTGGCGCCTTCTTCTTTTAGCATGGCGCGTACTTTGTCGGCCACAGTTGTATCTTCTTCACTACCAGCTTTAATGGGTATTATATAAATCAGTTCGTAATGCTTCATAAGTTATTTTTTTAAAAATAAAAAACGCTGAAGTTTTTTGCCCTAACCAGTAAAACCCCTTGAACCAGTTAGGACCTCTAAATTTTAGAGGTATGGAGCGCTAAACTTATTAAGCGCTAAGTTAAAATGATGTTATCATAAAGCTAATGGTTTGGCAAGGGCCGACCGGGTGGCCGAGGGATAGAATTTACAAGCGGGTTTTAAGCTGTTCGCCGGGTGAATTTATTAATGGCCAGTAAATAAAAGAATTTTAAATTTAGTATTTTTTATTATAATGTTATACTTTAGTCTATTATGACTAAATACATATTTATTTTAGGGCGGGAACCGGTTTTAAGCGTGGCGGAGATTAACAGTCAATTAATTAAGAATAATCTATCGGCAACTTGGTTAGCCATAACCCAGACTTATGTTTTATTGGCGGCGGATTTGCCAGCTGATTTTTTTGATAATTTAGCCGGTTCGGTTAAGTTGGCTGAATATGTGGACAAAGTGGCGGGGGATAGGCCGACAGTGGAAAAAGTTATTAGAGATTTTTTAAAGAAAATAATTAGCAGTAGCTATTTGTTTGGTTTTAGTTGGTATGGTCGTCGGCCGCCTAAATGGTTGAATTTAGCTGGACTTAGCCTAAAGAAGGAATTTAAACAATCAGGCGCCAGAGCGCGTTTGGTAGTTTCTCGGGAAGCGGATTTATCTTCAGTAGTAGTGGAAAAAAATAAATTATTACCACCGACTGGCTATGATTTTATTTTTTTACCGCAAGCTGACGGTAGTTTAATAATCGGTCGGACTATTAAAGTTCAAGATTTTGCCGCCTGGTCCAAACGTGATTACGGCCGGCCGGCCCGGCAAGCTAAAGTTGGCATGTTGCCACCTAAATTAGCTAGATTAATGGTGAATTTATCTTTGGCGGATAAACAGCAGGCCTTGTTAGATCCTTTTTGTGGCTCGGGCACTGTTTTGCAAGAAGCGGCTAGTTTGGGTTATTTAAAATTGTGGGGTTCGGATATTGATCAGCGGGGAATAGACAGAACTAATAGTAATTTAGAGTGGTTAAAAAAAGATTGCCTCGATAAATTATTTACTTGGCAATTACAAGCGGTGGATGTTCGGCAATTGCCTAATTTTATTAAACAGCAGACTTTTGGTGCCGTAGTAACTGAGCCTTATTTAGGTCCGCCCTTAAGCGGTCACGAATCAACAGCCGAGCTTAAAAATATTCAAGTCGAGTTAACGCAATTTTATGCAACCACGCTTAAAATTTTATATTCAGCTTTGCAACCAGGCGCCCGGTTGGTTATGGTTTGGCCTAGTTGGCGCCTAAGGGAAGAAAAAATATTTTTGCCTTTGGTGGACAAAGTTAAAAGTTATGGTTTTAAGATAGAAAATTTATTACCTAAGGAGGCACCAGTCGGTTGGTTAAATAATCGCGGTTCCTATATATATCATCGGCCGGACCAACGGCTGGCCCGGGAAATATGGGTGTTTAGGAAATAAAGTTAATTTGTGATTTTTATATGGAGATGGAGGATTGAAAGAGCTGCACAACGAGGGGTTGTTAATTTGCTGTTTTTTATCTGATTCTGCTATACTTAATCAAAGTGAATAGAAGAGTCCTTGGTTTAGGGGATTCTTTTTTGCTTATTTAAAAAACCTTATGATTTTTTATAAAAACCAATTAAATATAGAATTAATCGACTTGCATATACATATTGGCGGCGCTGTGGCGCCTCATATTATGTGGGAGTTGGTCCATCAACAAGGTTTAAAATTGCCCGTCAAGAATTATTGGGATTTTTGGAAGTTGATTACAGCCAGTGATGAAACAGTGCAAAATTTAGAAGAATATGTGGATATTATGCATCAATGGACCGAGAAAATACAATCTAGTCCGGTAGCTATGGAGCGTTGTGTTTATGCTATTATTGCCAAAGAATATCGTTCGTCCAATATTAATCAAATTGAGCTTAGATTTAATCCAATGAAACGCAATAATGGCGGACAAATGGATTTAGATCATATTATTCAGTCCAGTCTTAATGGTATGTACCGAGCCAGTTTGGATTTTGGTGTTAAAGCAGGTTTAATGTTTTGTTTAGCTAGAGAATTTTCTTTTGAATTAAATGAAATTATAGTTAAAAAAGCGCTTAAGTATCAAAAGTGGGGAGTAATTGGTATTGATATCGCCGGTCCAGAGAAAAAAACTTTTGAACAAGAACCAGACTTTAAAAAATATATTGAACTTTTTAATACAGCTAAACAAGCTGGTTTAGGTATAACTGTGCACACTGGTGAAACCGATGCCACTGGTCCGGATAGTGTGCGCCAGGTTTTGCGTGATATTAAACCACAACGCATTGGCCATGGTATTCAGGCGGCCAAGGATGAAAGTTTGCTTAAAGAATTAGCGTCCGCCGGCACAGTTTTGGAATTATGTCCTTCCTCTAATTTGCAAACTCGGGCTATAAAAGATTGGTCGGAGTTTAAAGATATTGTAAATAAGTTTAAAGAATTTGGTGTAAAATACACGATCAACACTGACGGGCCTTATTTGCTTAATAGCAATATGAAAAAAGAAATAGAAATAATGTTAAATAATAACATTATGACCAAAGATGAACTTAGAGACAGCTTTGATTTAGCCCGGCAAGTTAGTTTTATTAAATAAAGTATTTGAAACCAGCCACTACTGTAAAACGGCCTTTATCAGGCTGGTTTTGTTGTTGATCGCGGAAGTGGGAATAGTAATTATGGTTGTGGGCCGTGCAAGCCGAATTAGCAATGATATTATTCAGCTTAATTCCGGCCTTAGTTAATTGTTGTTTGGCCAGATTGATTAAATCAATATGTATTAAACCATCAGCTTGTTTATTAAGAAACGGTTGCCAGGTTTTATCAGCACTTTGTTTTACAGACTCATAGGCATAGCAACAAGTTTGAATAGCCGGGCTAATTATAGCCAGTAGATTTTTAGGTTGGCTGTTTAGATTATTTTGTAAATAAGCAGCTGTTTTAGGAATTATGTTTAAGTTTAAACCTTGCCAACCAGCGTGAATCAAGCCTAGGGATTTATTTTGGGGATCAACAAGAATAATTACTAAACAGTCAGCCACCACCGTAAATAAGTAAAGACCAGGTTGGCTGGTAACCAAAGCGTCGGCTGTTAAATCATAATCCGGCGTTAACATATTACGCCCTAGGTCGTTATTAGTGAGCCTGATGATTTTATCTTTATGTTCTAATTGACTAGTGGCACAATTTTTTATATCAATACCTAATTTTTGGCAAAAGTTTTGGCGGTTTTGTCTAACTAGTTTAGTTGACCCGAATTTAAACGACATAGTGCCGTCGGAAATTTGAGAAAAGCCATATAAGAAATCTTTCGGTAAATTTACAGACATTGGTTGGTTGTTAAACACTGAATCTAAAGTGACAAACGTCGCCATCTTGAAGCTGGTAATCTTTGCCTTCTAAACGAAATTTACCTTGGTCTTTAGCGCCATTTTCGCCACCACAATTTACAAAATCTTGATAACTTATAACTTCAGCTCGAATAAAGCCCTGTTCAAAATCACTGTGAATTACGCCGGCGGCTTGGGGTGCTTTATGGCCTTGGACTATAGTCCAAGCGCGCGACTCCAGGGGTCCGGAAGTAAAAAAGGTAATTAACTTAAGTAATTGATAACTGGCGGTAATAAGTTTATGTAAGCCGGTTTCGGTTAGCTTAAGTTCTTGTTGGTATAAAACTGCTTCGTCAGCCGATAGTTCTGTTAATTCAGATTCTATTTTTGCCGAAATGCCAATAGCTGGTGACAGGGTGGTTTTAAGCGGTTGGTTAATATCTTTTTCAGCTACGTTAAAAACATAGAGCAACGGTTTAGCTGACAATAAAGGCAGTTCTTTTAAGAACGTTACATCATCATCAGTTAAAGACAAAGTTCTGATAGATTGACCAGTTTTTAAATGACTGGCGAATTTTTCTAGGATGTCTATGTGTTTTTGGCAAGTTTTATCAGCGCCGGTTTTAAGTTTTGGTCGTAGGGCTGCCAGTCTTTTTTCTACAGTTGATAAATCAGCCATAACAAGTTCCAAGTTTATAACAGTGGCATCGGACTCGGGGTTAACTTCATTGTGGACATGGATAATATTACTGTCTTTAAAATCCCTGACTACTTGAATAATAGCATCTACTTCTCGAATAGTGGCTAAAAATTGGTTACCCAAACCTTCGCCTTGATGAGCATTTTTAACCAGACCAGCTATATCCACGAATTCAATAGTGGTTGGTACGGTTTTGGCTGACTTGGATAGTTCTGTTAGTTTGGTTAGCCGTGCGTCCGGTACTGCCACTACACCAACATTAGGATCAATAGTGGCAAAAGGATAATTTTCAATGGTTACTTGTTTGCGGGTTAAGGCTTTGAATAAAGTGGATTTGCCGACATTAGGCAGTCCCACAATGCCGATTTGAAAAGACATAAAGCTCTAGAATTAAGAATCAAGCATAAAGAATTAGGAAAAATCCGTAATGTAAGGATTTATAATTTTTAAGTCTATTCCACTTTACCTTAATTAATTCATTTGGCAAGCGCTCTGCCAGCTTCTATACTAGATAGATATGTGGCGCGTCGTTTTAGACACTAATGTTTTAATAAACGCTGATAAGGGTGAATTTAGCTACCCGAAGCGTATTTTGGATTTGGTTTTACAGGGTGCCCTGGAAGCTGTTATTACGTCTCAGGTCTGGCGGGAGAATCGATTATTGGTGGACAGATTAGTTAAAGATGAAAGGTTAAAAGGCGATATACAAGATTTTTTAATAATGGCCGAACAAGTAGAGCCGAGCCGGGTGCAGGTGCCAATTGAAGATAAAGAGGATCTTAAATTATTAGCAGCGGCTAAGGGTGGTCGAGCTAATTTTTTAATAACCGAAGATAGGCATTTGTTGGATTTAGGAAATTTTAATGGTTTTGATATTTTAACGCCGGAACAATTTTGGTCGCGTTGGGAGCAAACGGGTGGAGGAGATTCTTGGAATAGTTGGATTAAAAATATAATAAGTAATTAATTATTATGTCTAGAGAATCTTTAAATTTTTTTAAAGACAGCGTTATAAGAACTGTAGAAAAATCAGCTATTAATTTGCCTAAGTTTAAGGAGGAGTTTGATAAAAAGGGATTTAAAGGCGTTGGGCATTATCTTTTGGAAGCTGTGAATGTACGGATTGATTATACCAAAGAAGCGGACCCTTCTTTTTCTGGCCTGCGACAAAAATTACAAAAAGAGCCAGGATTGATTATTGGTAATCATCCTGGGTATATTGAAATTCCCGCTATTTTAAATACTTTAGACAGGGAAGATGTTAAGTTTATGGTGACCCAGCATTTATATGAACATTTTGTTAGGCAATTTGGTGAGCAATATTTTGTGCCCAATGCTAAAAATATTTCGGAATTAAAACCAGTTTTGCAAACAGTAAAGAGTCATATTAAGACCGGGGGAGCAGTAATGATATTTCCTTCTGGTGGCGGTGAACAAAATATTGCTCAACCGGAATTTAAGAGTGGTTTTAGATTTTTTTTACAACAACTGCCCCAGGAAGCCATGGTTTATTCTTTTTATACCGACCCGGAACAGTCTCGGCAATTGGTTAAAGAATGTTTGCCTGATTTTGCCGGGTTATCTTCTGATGTTTTAACCAAGGGTCTATTTAATATTAATCGTTTTTCAGAAACTAAAACCGTTAAAATAGACGAAAGTTATAGGCCGGTCGGTGATTGGCAAGAAGTTTTAAGAAATAATAAAACCGACGGCAAAAATAACGTTTTGAGTGAATATTTTTTAAGTCAGTTTGTTATTTAATTCCTAGTTCTTTGCGCCGGGCTTCGACTTCGTCCAGTATTTTTTTACGCATACGGATATTTTTCGGTGTTATTTCCACCAATTCATCAACGCCAATGTATTCCAAAGCGTCTTCTAAGTCCATATCTTTGGGCTTGTTAAAATGTTCAGCTGAACCGTCGCCTTTGGAACGCATATTGGAAAGTTGTTTGGTTTTACAAACATTGACTCGTAGGTCTTTTTCTCTGGAGTGTTGGCCAACGACTTGTCCTTTGTATACTTTAACAGCCGAACCAATAAATAAAATACCTCGATCTTGCACATTAAGCAGTCCGTAAAGATTGGTTAAACCAGTTTCGTGGGCTACTAAGGAGCCTTGTTCTCGGGGACGCCAGTTGCCTGGATCGGGCTGATAATCGTAGAATAAACTGTTCATTATCCCAAGACCTCTAGTATCAGTTATAAATTCACTACGATAACCCAACAAACCTTTGGTAGGGATAATAAATTCCAATAAAGCTAAATTATTATCTACTTTCATTTCTTTAAGTTCACCGCGCCGGGCGCCTAGTTTTTGTATAACTACTCCGGCAAAATCTTCTGGTACTTCAATAAACAATTGTTCAAAAGGGGTTAAGGTAACTCCGTCGATTACCTTGTTGATTACTTGCGGTTGAGAAACTTGCAGTTCATAGCCTTCTCGCCTTAATCTTTCTAAAAGTATGGCCAAGTGTAGTTCGCCGCGGCCAGCTACACTCCACAGACCGGCTTGAATTTCTTCCACCCGTAAAGCCACGTCGGTTTCTAACTCTTTAAATAAACGTTCTTTAATTTGCCTAGAAGTTGTAAATTGTCCTTCTTGGCCAGCTAAGGGAGAATCATTAATCATTACTGACAATTTAACAGTCGGTTCTTCCACGCTGAGCAGGGGAAGACTTAGAGGTTGTTCACTATCGGCGATGGTTTCGCCAATGGTTATGTCGGGTATGCCGGCTAAAGCGATAATATCGCCGGCTTGAGCTTGAGGGGTTTCTAAACGTTCCAAGCCTTCAAAAGTCATTAAAGAGAGCAAGCGATATTTTTTTATGTCGCCGGTGCGGTTAATATGAGCCACCGTGTCATTGGCTTTAACAGTACCTTGCCAAACTCGGCCAGTGGCTACTCGCCCTTTAAATGGATCGGCGCTTAAACTAGTAATTAAAATTTGTAAAGGTTTATTAATATCGCCTTGGGGGGCTGGTATGTGTTGAACGATTGATTCAAAAACCGGTAAAATATCGGTCATTTTATTAAGATCGGCCGTAAGGCCGGCTTTACCTTGTTTGGCCGCCGCATAAATTACCGGAAAATCCAAAGAAGCGTCATCGGCACCCAGCTCCACGAATAAATCAAAAGTTTTATTTAAGGCGTAATCGGGTCGGGCATCCGGTTTATCTATTTTGTTTATAACAACCAATATTTTTAATTTCATTTCCAAAGCGCGCCTTAAAACAAACCTGGTTTGGGGCATGGGGCCTTCTTTGGCGTCCACCAATAATAAACAACCGTCAACTAGAGTAAGTACCCGTTCTACCTCGCCACCGAAATCGGCGTGGCCGGGCGTATCAACGATGTTTATTTTATAATCACCCCATTGGACGGAAGCATTTTTAGAAAAAATAGTAATACCACGTTCTTTTTCCAGTTCGTTGCTATCCATTATTAAATCAGCCTGCTGTAAGTCTTTTTTTAACTTAGTGCTGGTTTGCCTAAGCAGGGAATCTACTAAAGTGGTTTTGCCGTGGTCCACGTGAGCAATAATAGCTACGTTTCTTATTTTGGTTTCGGTCATAATAATTTAAGGAGTGAATTTACTTAACAAAAAATCCTCGTTCGACGAAGAAAGAGGATAGCCTCTTAACTTTAGGATAATAATGGTTTAAAGTGTTTTTGTCAATTGGTTAAAGTGTTTTTTTAAATAAAACACCCCCCTTTAGCTCTAAGCTAAAAGGGGGTGAGTTTTGAGTTGTGCTTTACCAGCGATTTTGACGTGGAGCAGAGTTGCCACCACCAAAACCACCGCGATTAAAACCGCCGCTGCGAGGCGGGCGAGGAGCCAAAGGCCTGGCTTCGTTCACAGTTAAAGTTCGACCTTCGAACTCTTTACCATGAAACATGTCAATTGCGGCCTGAGCTTCTTCATCAGTGGACATTTCCACAAAACCAAAACCTTTGGAACGGCCGGACATCTTGTCGATGATAACGGTGGCCGAGGCAACGGTGCCGGCTTGTGCGAAATGATCTTGCAAAGCAGCGTCAGTGGTGCTGTAAGGCAAACCACCAACGTATAATTTCTTCGCCATTTTGAGAATATACAAAAAATCAATAAACGTGTAAGGCGACCTATTCTCCTTTCCAATCCTCAAGCTTAACGCTTGCTCCTTTAAATTAAAGGATAATTTAAGAAACTGGCGAAGAACTCTTACATCTAGGTAAGAGTCTAGTATATTTTTTATATTTAGTCAAGTCTTAAGCTAACTTTACTTTAACCAATTGCTTAAATTACTCCACAAAGTTATAGCGCTAAACAGGCCGAAGAATAGGAAAATTATTATAATAATAAGTTGGCGCCACATTTTGGGACGTAGAATTTTTGGCAATAATTTGTGGTTCATCCAATTTACTAAACCAACATGAATAAACATAGCTACAGCGTTTATAACCGCGCCGATAATTATTAAAGTTTTTGGTTCGTAAATATTAAATAAGAATAAAATAATACCGAAAATAATTTGTGCCCATAAAAAATTGTAGTATATTTTTCCCAAAGGAAATTGGTTTTGATTATTTAATTTTTTTAGCGCCAAATTTTCCGCCATAATTCTGGAAGTGGAATCTAAAACTCCCAATTGGGTTTGCCAGAGCATTATGCTAATAACTAACAGGAAAATAGTACCGACAATAGGCGAGATAAGTTGTCCGATAATTCGTCCTTCATTTAAAATAAATTTAATACCTTGCAAATTGCCGGCTAGATTATAAGTGGTGCTGTAACTTAAAATCATTAACAAACAAATACCCAAAAAACCTAAAAACCAAAAGACTAAAAAGTGTTCCAAATTTATTCGTCGCCACCAAGTTTTAAAATTTTTAAGATTTCCTTCGGTTAAATCAAAATCTTGGCCAGTTAATTTAATGGTTGGTTGTGGGCTTTTGTTGTGGAACAGGCCGGAAATTTTTTGAGCATAATAGCCCATACCATAGCCTTTTTCCCGAATGTAAATTGATTGAGTTAAATTAAGGTTGCCACCAGCACCGGCGTAAGCAAAAGCAGCTAAGAAAGTGGCTAAGCTTAAACCTTCAGGTAGCCAGTTATAGCCCTGGCCTTGGCCAACCAAACCCTGAGCCAAAGCCAGCCAGTCAGTGGACCTGGAAACAATAATTGCTAAAATAATAATAAAGGGTAAACCAATAAAAATTATGGTTTTGGTTATTCTTTCCATTAACCCGTAAACAGTTCGGCCCGAACTTATTAATACGCCAATAATAAGTAGGAATAATATGGCCAGCCATTTAAAATCTGTTAAACCAATTACTTGGGCGAAAACTTGAGCTGAGGCGGCCACGATGCCCGGCAAACCAAAACCTAAAAAAGTGGAAGCAATAAACCACCACGGACTAAAAGGCCAGATTTTTTTTAAACCAACAAAAACGCTTTCACCCTTAATAAGAGCGTAGCGTTCTATTTCCATGTTAATAAAAAATTGAAAAGTAATACCTAGCAAAGCCCCCCAGGCTATACCCAAGCCAACGTTACTGGCCAAATAGGGCCAGAGAATAACTTCACCCGAACCAAAACCTAGGGCCAATAAAATAAAACTTGGGCCGATTAATTTTTTTAAAGGTAAAGCGACAGGCAAAGGTTGTGTCATATTAAGGGATAAAGATTAGGATTGGTAAAAGGAATTAGCGCTAAGGTAACAGCTTGTTGGTAATAAGTTGCGCGGTCTATTAAATTGTTGGTTAAAATGCCCACCGCGCCGTTTTGTTGTTTAGAATTGGTTTGGCCAAATACTTGATCATCGGCTTCGCCCAGTTCTAAACCTTGTTTTATTAGAGTGGCTATTTGAGGTGGTAAATAAAAACTAGCCGTGCGAGCTTGGCCAGTTTGACCAGTTTTATTTTGAATAACTATCCAAGCAAAAGCTTCTAAACCAATTTCTTTTTGTTCCACACCACCTTCTAAACCGACCCAGTAATCAGCTTGAGGCTTAACCAGTTTAGCTTGGTTAAGACGATTAATAGCGCCCTGTTTAGTTTCTTGATCGTTTAGGGGTTGGTTGCTAACGCCCGAAGGTACGGTTAGGCCGGTAAAAATAAATTGGTTACCAGGCAACATTAAAGTAAAAGCTTTTTTAACAGCTTCAATTTTAACTGGATTTTCTGAGGCGATTATAATAATAGGCATAGTTTTTACCTTAATACTATAACATAAGAGGTAATTGACATATAATTTAGCTGTCGGTATTATACGGTAGCATCAGAGCTTTAAATTTATCCTTAGGAGAGGTGCGAGAGTCCTGCCGGCAGGCAGGGGTTTAAAAATAAATGAAAGGAGGCGTGGCCGAGTGGTTTAAGGCGACGGTCTTGAAAACCGTTATACCCAAAAGGTATCAGAGGTTCGAATCCTCTCGCCTCCGCCATTAAAATTAAATATATTACGGAAGGGTGGCCGAGTGGCTTAAGGCAACAGGTTGCTAACCTGTGACCCCGTAAGGGGTCTCATGGGTTCGAATCCCATCCCTTCCGCCATAACAAAAACGCTCATTTAAACAAACAAGTGGGCTGTTTTGTTATTTTTGGTTGATTTGGTGGGATTCGAAGGGTACAATAAAAAGGTAAACTGCTTTACGTTTTTATTGACCCGGGCTTTGGAGGAGAAATACAGCTTACGTTGAAGGCGTTGCTATATTTCGGGGGAAAAGGAATCCCATCCCTTCCGCCAAGAGAACACCTTAGTACTTTTAAGGGTAAAATATTCTCATAAGTTAAATAAAATTATTTATTATTTTTAATATTAATAATATGCAAAATGATAAAGATATCCCTACTATAGATTGTATTATTATTGACGAGCTAAGTTTAGAGACATATAAAGTTGAATTAATGTGTCCAAGTGGTAAGAAGCATACACATGGATTAAACAAGGATGAGATAGAGATGAAAAGCCATAGAGGAGATCATTGTTCGTATTGTAAAGATGGTTATTATTTATATTTAAGAAACGAAGAAGTCTTAAAATGGAATCAACACAAACAAAATAATAAATAATTTTATCTCATGCAAGTTCCCAGAAGAAAACCAGGTAAATATACCCATTTAAAGCCCGATCCTTGTATTACCCAAGAAAAGTTTAATGAGCTTAAAGCAAAGTTGGCTAAATTAAAAATAAGCCAACCCCAAGCAGCCGAAGAAGTTAAACGTTTGGCGGCTATGGGAGATTTTTCCGAAAATGCTGGTTATATTATGGCTAAAGGGCGCTTAAGAAGTATTAATCAAAGAATGTTGGAATTGTCCGAGCAATTAAAAAAAGCTCAAGTAATTAAAGTGGTTAAAAATGTATCTAAAATTCAATTAGGTCATAAGGTAACTATAGTTGTGGCTGGCCAGCAAAAAACTTATCTTATTTTAGGTTCAGCCGAAACTAATCCTGGCCAAGGAACCATTTCTCACAATTCACCCATTGGTCTGGCTTTAATGGGGCGCCAGGTGGGGGATAAGGTAATTTATCAGGCTGGCGCTCAGGATATTGAATGCCAGATAATAAAAATAGAATAAGAGTAGTTAATTATAAGTTGTTGTGTTTATTATTTTTTAAAAAAATAGTATTATAATACTACTGATTAATATTAAACATTTTATTTTATGGACAAAAAAACTCAGCAAGAATTTAAAATTATGGGCCAGGATTTGGTGGCCACGGTAAAAAAGTTGATTAAAGAGGGAAATGTGCGTCGGATTATCGTAAAAAACGAAAAAGATAAAATTATGTTGGAAATTCCGGTTACCGTAGCGGTAATTGGTACGGTATTTTTGCCGGTACTGGCAGCTTTGGGTACTTTGTCAGCCTTGTTAACCAAGTGCACTATTGTCGTGGAGAGAAAAAAGTAGTTTTATGATTAAGGCAATTATTTTTGATTGGTTTGGGGTTTGTACCACAGAAAATTGGGCTGATTGTTTAGCTAGAGAATTATCAGCTAAGCTTAAAATAGATGACGGGGTTATTCGTTCTGAATTTAAAAAAGTCTTACAACCTTTTGCCGCTGCCGAATTAACGGATCGGGAATTTTTGCAAAAGTTTTTAGCCACTTTGGACCCCAACGGCCAAGTGGATGATTATTTGTATTTGTTTAATACTATACCCCAGGTAAATTGGTCTGTTTTACAATTAGCTGGCGAGTTAAAGAAAAAATATAAGGTTTATTTGTTGTCTAATAATTTCGGTCCGGTTTTTCCTAATTATCAGATTAAAGTTAATTTTCGAGAGTATTTTAACGAATTATTTTTGTCACATCAATTAAAAGTCAGTAAAACCAATCCCAAAGTTTGGGATTTGGTGTTGGCCAAGATTCCTTTTTTACCAGCCGAGATTTTGTTTATAGATAACAAACAAAAATATTTGGCTTTAGCCACAGAGAGAGGTTTGTCCACAATTTTGTTTAAAGATGCTCAGCAGTTGCGGGAGGCTATAAATAGTTTATCTTTAATTACCCCTTAGCTACGGTTAAACCCCAAACTTCCAGTGCACCGGCCTGTTTTAAAACTTTAGCCCCAGCGTTCAGAGTGGCGCCGGAGGTGTAAACATCATCCACTAGTATATAAATTTTGCCACTTGGTTGAGCCTGATCTGTTAAACAAAAAGCTTCAGTCAAATTCGTTTGTCGCCAATAATTAGTCAGCCGACTTTGTTTAGGAGTAGGCCGTTGCCTTATTAAAGTTGTTTCAAACGGCAAATTGGTCAGCTGGGCCAGTTGGCGAGCCATTAACTCCGCTTGATTAAAGCCGCGTTGCCGTTGCTTTCTTTTAGCTAAAGGGATGGGCGTTATAAACCAACTGGTTAAAGGTACTTGGTGCCAAGGTGGTGGTAGTTGATAGTTAAATAAAGTGGCTACTAAAAATTGACTTAAAATGTCATTAATTTCCCAAACCCCTTCGTATTTAAAAGTTTTAATTAATTGTTTTATTAAGGGGTGGGCGTAGTTTTGGGCCGGCCATAAGCCATTTAAGTAAAGGGTATCTTTTTGGCACTTAGCACAAAATTGGCCCAGTAGACTGGGTTTATGGCAGTTGGGGCATTTAAGTTGTTTTGTGAAACTAAGCTTGGTTAAACAAGTTGGGCAAGCGTAAGTGCCATGTTGGCGGCAACCTAAACAAAGCTTAGGAAATAAAGCTTGTTTTATAAAGTTCCAGCCTCCTTGGAACCAATGGTACATAGAATTAAGAATAAGAGCTTAGCTTTTACCTCACGTACACGGGATGATTGCTAAGGCAACTAAAATTTATTAAACCCCAAATTTTAAATCCTAATATCTAAATAATACTCAAATCCTAATTACTAATTTTGGGTATTGGGATTTATTTAGGATTTAGATATTAAATTTTAGGATTTTAAGTATGTATTTTTGGATTTTTAATTCAGTTTCAGCTGTCCTTTGACCACGCTTAGTTTTATTTTTTCTTTAAGTTTATTTTTAAGCAATAAATCGCTTAACTGGTTTTCCAATTGATTTTGTAATAAACGTTTTATACCACGGGCGCCTTGGTCGGGTGACCAAGCTAATTTAGCAATTTGTCTGGAAGTTTTAAGATCAAGTTCAATTTGACTGGGGATTTTTTGGGTGGTTAATCGCTGATTAAAATCGGCTATTTGCAGTTTAACGATTTTGGCTAAATCTTTTTCGCTTAGAGGATTAAAAACAATAATATCATCCAGCCGGTTTAATAATTCAGGATTAAAAAACTGTTTAACCGAGGCCATTAACTTATCTTTAGTTTCCTGCAGTCGGGTTTGCTTAATTTGTTTAGTGTGGGAATTATCTTGAGCAGTAAAACCCAGTTTAGCTTGTTGGGTTAGTTCTTTTAGGCCAAGGTTAGAAGTTAAGATAATAATGGAATTTTTAAAATTAACCTGTTTACCGCCAGCGTCGGTTAAATGTCCTTCGTCCATAATTTGCAAAAGTAAATTAAAAACATCAGGATGGGCTTTTTCTATTTCATCAAATAATACCACACTAAAAGGCCGGCGTTTTACTCGGTCGGTTAATTTGTTACCGTCTTTGTAGCCAACATAGCCGGCTGGCGCGCCAATCAGTTTAGCCATGTTAAAAGATTCGCCAAATTCCGACATATCCAACCTAATTAGGGAAGCGGGATCTTGAAAAACTATTTCAGTTAGTAATTTGGCTAGTTCGGTTTTACCCACACCCGAAGGACCCAAGAACAAAAAAGAGCCAATGGGACGGCCTGGATTATTAAGTCCTAGGCGACTACGTTTAATAGCTTTACTAACCGCTAAAACAGCTTCAGTTTGACCAATAAGTTTTTGGTTAAGGGTTTTTTCTAAAGCACTAAGTTCAGTTTTTGTTTGATTGGTTAATTCCGTTAAAGGTACGCCGGTAATAAAAGATACGGTGGTGGCAATTTGTGTCCGGCCGATAATCGGTAGAGCTTTGGCGGAAGGCTTGGCAGTAGTTTGAAGTTTACTTAAGTTCTGATTTAAGATTTTTAGGGTTTGTTTGTGTTTTTTAGCCAATTCAAAGTCTTCTTGGGCAATAGCTGTTTCTTTAGCTTGATTGGTTTTTTTGATTTTGTCTTGCAGATCTTTAATTTTAATTAAGACTGGCGGTACGGGTTTTTTGTTTTTGCAGCGCGAAGCGGCCTCGTCGATTAAATCTATGGCTTTGTCGGGGAAAAATTTTTCCGGTAAATATCTTTGAGAATATTCTACAGCTGCTTCCAAGGCCTGGTCGCTTATTATAACGCCATGGAATTTTTCGTAGTTGGTTTTTAAACCTTGCAGTACGGCCAAAGTTTCCGTTGGCGTAGGTTCGGCAATTTGCACGACTTGAAAACGCCTCTCTAAAGCGGCATCGGTTTCGATATTTTTTTTGTATTCTTCTTGGGTGGTGGCGCCAATACAGCGGATTAAACCTTTGGCCAGGGCCGGTTTAATTAAATTCGCCAAATCCAAAGAGCCAGGCGCTGAGCCTGTGCCAACGATGGTGTGTATTTCGTCGATAAAAAGGATTATCTCTGGATGATTTTTAAGTTCTTCTAGAATTTGTTTTAAACGGCCTTCAAATTCACCGCGATACATAGTGCCAGCCACCACCAGACCCAAATCCAAGGATAGGATTCTTTTATCCAGCAGCCAGTTGGGCACGTCGTTATGGTTAATGCGTTTGGCCAGTCCTTCTACAATAGCGGTTTTACCAACGCCGGGATCGCCCAATAACAACGGATTGTTTTTGGTGCGTCTGGAGAGAATGTTTATTAGTCGGTCAATTTCTTTGTGCCGGCCGATGACCGGATCAATTTTATTTTGCGTTTCTAGATTGGTTAAATCCAAGCAAAAAAAGTCCAAAGCTGGTGTAGCATTACTGGAAGCATCGGTTTCTTTTTCGGTTGTTAAATTGTCGGTTAATTCGGCAAAACGTCCGGCACCCTTAAGGGCTTGATGCAAATTATCTTTTAGATTTTTAGTATCTAGTTCGATTTCTTGCCACAGGGCATTTATTTCTTGTTCCGGGGCGGAAATTAAAGCGAGCAGTAAATGTTCGGTGCCGATATAACGATGTTTGTTGCGCCAGGCAATTAAAACAGATTGTTCAATTATTTTTTTAACAGCTGGCGACAAACCTTTATTTAATATTTCCAAAAGTTCTTCAGATTTTGGTTGTGCTTTTTGGTTGACAGCCTCTATGTCAGCCGGGCTAGCATCAGTTTCCAATATTTTAGAAGTTTTAGTCTGGTTTTGATATTTGTTAACCAATTCCGCGGCCAAAGAGCCTTGTTCTAAAGTTAAAGCCAGTAGTAAATCTTTAATATCTATTTGTCCGCGGCCGTCTTTTTGAGCTTCGGCTTTAGCCTGAACCAGAATTTTTTGATAATGGGAAGTTAATTTGGAAAAAAGATCTAACATAATTAATATAAAAATTTAAAATCTTAAATCCTAATATCTAAATAATAACCAAATTCTAAAATTTAACAATTGGGTATTGGGATTTATTTGGGTTTTAGGCATTAGGATTTTGGATTTATTAGGGCTGCTGTTTTATTTTTTAAAATTTTTATCTACTAGACGCTTTTTAACAAAGAGATAATTTTAGGTCATTTGTTTAAGGGCTTTAATCCTAGCCTCAATCGGTGGGTGAGTGGCCAAAAGTTTCATAAATTTTTTGCCAGTAAACGGGGCAGCCAAATAAAGATGTTGGGTAGCTGGCGAAACTTTGGTTAAAGGAGTAGTGTCGTTGGCAATTTTATTAAGGGCGTTGGCCAAGCCTTCGGGATATCTGGTCATTAGGGCAGCGGAAGCATCGGCTAAGAATTCTCGTTTTCTGGAAATAGCCAGCTTAATAAGCTGAGCAATTAAAGGAGATAGCACTGCTAGGATTAATCCCAGTATCATAATCAGTCCACCGCCTTGGCGATTGTTGTTGCTGCTACGGCGGGAACCGAATAAATGCGAACGCAGTAAAATATCAGACATAATAGCAATTAAACCAACTAAGACAATTACCAAGGTGGCCAATCTAATGTCAAAGTTTTTTATGTGGGAAAGTTCGTGAGCCAAGACGCCTTCTAGTTCTTCGTTAGTTAGTTTGGTTAAAGCGCCTTGAGTTACGGCTAGGGAAGCATGTTTAGGATCCCGGCCGGCGGCAAAAGCGTTTATGGCTCCTTCGGGCATAACATATACTTTGGGCATGGGCAGGCCTTGGCTTAGGCATAAGTTTTCTACCAAACGCCATAAGTAAGGATTGTCTTGTTTGGTGGTAATTTTGGCGCCAGCTAATCCTAAGGCCACTTTGTCACCACCGTAGTAGCCGACTAAAGTCATAATTATGGCAATTAAACCGGCTAAACTAAGCAAACCTACAACATCGCCATAGTAATAGCCAAAGGCGTAGCCCAAGGCTAAAATGACGCCAAAAAATAATATCAGCAAAAGCCAGGTTTTTCGTTTGTTGGAGGTAATTTGGTTATACATATCGAAATTCGTTAGTCGCTGCCTGGCTACTCGTAATCTTTATTTATGGTTGGTAGTTAGCGAGTAGCGATTAACGTTTAGAATTTTACTTCCACATTTTCTTTTTCCACCTCATCAGCGGCAAAAAATTCTCGTTTGTTAAATTTAAAAACATTACCCACTAAATTGGAAGGAAAGGTTTCTAAGGCTGTATTAAGATCGCGAACCAGTCCGTTATAAAAGCGCCGGGCAGCCTGGATTTTATTTTCTGTATCGCTTAGTTCATCCTGCAATTGTAAAAAATTAACACTAGCTTTTAATTCCGGATAACTTTCGGCTACGGCAAATAAACTTTTTAAAGCCTGACTTAGTTGATTTTCGGCCGCTTGTACTTCACCTATGGTACCGGCCGACAAGGCAGCGGTTCTGGCTTTAGTAACTTCGGTAAAAACACTGGCTTCATGGCTGGCATAACCCTTAACCGTATTTACTAAGTTAGGTATTAAATCATGGCGCCTTTTTAATTGGACATCTATGTCGCTCCAACCCTCCTCACTACGGTTTTTAAGAGTGACTAGGCGATTATAAGTGCCGACTAGCCAAAAAATTATTATAGCCACAGCGGCTAATATTATCCACAGTAGGGAAGACATAAAATTATCTTATTTAATGATAAAGTTTAAATATATTGTAGCATTCATTTTAGCGGTTTAAATAGGAAAAATCAACTGTTAATAGATAGAAGTTGGAAGTTGAAATATAAAATAAAACTATAAACCATTATGTCACTGCGAGTCGATCCGCCAACTGGCGGAGAAGACGTGGCAGGCTAGATTGCTTGATCTGTGGCTCACAATGATTAAAGAGTAACTAAGCCATAACAATTTATTTGTCATTGCGAGGAGGCCTTAAGGCCGACGTGGTAATTGGGGACCCAGAGATTGCTTCGGTCGTTTTACTCTCTCGTAATGACAATGAGGGTGAATGGTTCGCAATGATGGTTCTGTATGTTATCACAACAGACTTTGCCTACGCGGGACGATTACTAAAGCAATCAGAATTAGGAATTTTGTAAGAGATTACCAAAAACCTCCAAGTTTCCCCAGAGGTTTTTGTTTTCGGTTTTTGTTTGATGGGTTTATTGTATGTTCAACACTTCCACCCTGGAGGCAGTAAAGGTGGTTTGGCCTTTAATATTAGTAGCCGAAACTACAGTTACTTGGTCGCCTGTTTTAACATCGTCCAAAGTTACGGTTTCCTGTTTGAACAAGTTGGCTACATTGCCATCCTCGGGTAAAACTTTAGGAATAGTCCGTTTAACAATTTGAGTTTCTTCGTTAGTAGTTACTGTTAAACTGGTATCAGCAGTTAAATAATTAACTACTGGTTTAGCCAAAACAGTTAATTCGTTTTCGCCAACAGTTGTAACTTCACCGACATAAGAAAAGACTTCTTCTGGCATAGGTAGGCTGTCACCGGCTTGCTCACCAGTTTGTTCACTGTTAGCTGGTGTGTTTTCGGTGCCAGTTTGATTACTGGTTAAATAATAACCCAAAGCCAAAAGGATAATGGCTACCACCACTACCACCACCATTATTAAAGTGGTGTTGCGCTTAGGGGCCGGCGCATTAGGTGTGAATTCATTCATAGGCGTAATCTATTAGTTGGCCCAAGCTGATTTTAGATTAATCAGTCAGGCTAAATTAAATTAATAAGATATCTATATTTTACTAAGTATTGGCTAAAGATGTCAAAGGTTTAAGTTCGGGTCTGGAATTTAGAATAGAAAAAATAGATTTTAGTTCCAATATTTTAACCCTTTAATTCTATTTTTATTTGAGTTGCTTTCCTTTTGATAATATGCTATAATTCAGTTATCTTAACCCTTAAAAAATAAAATTTATGATCAGGGGGAATAAGCTATTTTCAATCGCCGCCATTACTTTAAGTATAGCGGTCGGTGTTTTTTTATTATTGGATACAGTTAAGGCCGCGCCGTTATTTGTTCCGCCAACTATTTCGGCCACAGTTACCAGTTCTACCAGTGTTAGGATAAACGTTTCCAATATACACGAAAATACCGATTACATGTATTTGTATAAAAATGGTTCTTACTATTCTACTATTTGGTCATATAAAGATGTTACGGGTTTACCTTGTGGCCAGCATTCTTTTAGGGTATTAGCCGAAGATGTTTACGGTACTACTGGTTATTCCAATACTGTTTATGCCACGCCAGCTACTTGCCCCACTATGACTGGCCCTTCCTTGTCTGGCTCGGCTGGCGGACAAACTAGCATTAATTTGGCTTGGAACGATCCCAATACCAACGAGCAGGGTTACAAAGTGTATAATCCGCCTTACAATACGCCGATTGCTACCCTAGGTGCTAATACTACTTCTTATACGGTTAGCGGTCTTTTATGTGGCACCAGTTATTCCTATTATGTACAGGCTTATAACACTACTACTGGTCAGGTAGCTTCTTCTAATTCAGTTAGCCCTAGTACCAGTGTTTGTCCGGATAACTCACCGCCCAATGCTGCGCCCTCTAATTTGATAATGAATAATATAGCTACCACTTCAGTTGGTTTAACTTGGAACGATAATGCTACTAACGAAGATGGTTATTATGTGTGGCGTGAAGGTGGCGCTAAAATTTCTTTAAGTGCTGGTAGTACTAGTTATACTTATTCTGGTTTAACTTGTGGTACTTTTTATACTTTCAATGTTTCTGCTTATAAGCATTACATTAACGTGGTTTATAAAGATAGTATCTGGCTTAAAGCTTTAGGGTGGTTAGGTATTCTTAATGTTGCTCGAGCCGTGCCACAGGATATTTATGTAGAAACTAGTGCGGCCACTGTATCTGGTTCTACAGCCAGTTGTGATCAATCGCCACCTTATATAAGTTCTTGGTCGCCTAACCCTTCTACTATTGGTAATAGTATGACGGTCAGCATAAGTTATGCTGACAACATAGCAGTTTCTCAAGTTTTAGGTTGTGCTTCGCAGTACGGCAGTATTTGTACGCCTAGTACTACCGTAGCTAATCCTTGGTCTTTTACTTCCACCGGAGCCGACACAGTTACTTGTACTAAAGCTAAGGACATAGGTGGCGTGTGGAGTAGTACAGAGTGTAAACATTATTATTTAGCTCCGGCGCCGGCTAACAGCGTAACCGCTACGGCTTATGGCTCAACTATTCAGATTAGTTGGTTTACCGGTTCTGGTTCTTATCCTTTGAATTTTGCTGTTTACCGTAATGGTTCTTATGTTGGGGCGGTTTCTAGGGGCAGTACTTATGAATCTTCTTTTTCTTTAAACGATGCTAGCTGTCCGGCCGCTGGCAATTATACTTATACTGTTGTCTCTAGCGTACCGGCTCATAGTTATACTTCTAGCGCCACTAGCAATTCAGTTTATAAACCAAATTGTGATACCACGGCTCCTACCGGTTATGTAAACATAAGTGGCGGCTGGGATACTACACCAACAACCTCTAACAGCGTAGCAATTAGCTGTTCAGATTCAGGTAGCGGTTGTGCCAGTTATAAAATTTTTGCCAACACAGCTGGTTGTAGTGGTACTCCAGTGTCTACTGGTACTGGTTCCAATGGTAGCGCTACTGTTACTTTAAGCAGTGGTGATGGCCCTAAATATGTTAGTACTGAGGTAAAAGATAATGTTGGTTTAACTGCTTGTGCTAGTGACAGTATTTTTTTAGATACTACACCGCCGGTTGTTACAGCAGCTATAAACAATGGGGCGGCTACGACTTCTAGTCAAAATGTCACTTTGAATATGACTTGTTCGGATAATAGTTATTCTGGTGGTGGGGTAGCTTATTTACCTTTTGGTAAAACTTACGCCTTGGCTGGGCAATTATTATCTTGGTTGGGTTTAATTTCCGAAGCCAGAGCCGCGGCCGCTCCGCCTAATGGTATAGTGGGGTGTCAGCAGTATAAAGTTTTTACCAATAGTTCTTGTTTGGGTACAGCCGTAGCTTCTAATTATGGCGCTTTGGATGGTCCCAGTGCGGTTTCCATAACTTTGCCCGGCACGGGTACCCAATATGCCAGCGTGGAATATATGGACGGGGCTGGTAATTCTTCTTGTGCCTCGGATAGTATAACTGTAGGTGCCGCACCTACAACTTGTAGTAGCGTTACAGTTACTAATGCTAACTCCGACGCTGATGCTGGTTATACCAATGTTTCACCAATGACTTTCCAGTGTAATGGTTCTGTAGGTGCTACTTATTATAATCACTATATTTATTTTAATGGTGTTTATAAATACTCCAGTACTGCCGGCGCCTCTAATAGCATTTCGGCAAGTTATGGGGAAGGTAGTTATGTAGATGCTGTAGGGGCTTGTAATACAGTTGGTTGTAGTTCTACCACTTCGGGCGCAGTATTTTATAAAACAAGTTCGCCTAGTGTTTCTGGCACTCCTACACCTAGTGGCTGGACTGATGGCAATGTTGATGTGGCTTTAAATGCTTCGTCTGATATTAAAGACGCTCGGTATTCTATCGGGAGTAATAGTCTTAATGCTACCTGTACTTCGGGCGGTAGTTTATATTATTCTGGTGGTAGTCGGGTTATTTGGGCTTTAACTTATTCTGCTAACGGTTCTTTGTATTTGTGCGGTCGGGATAGGGCAGGCAATACAGCTACAGCCACGGTGAATATTACTAATATAGATAAAGTCGCGCCCATAAAGAGCACTGTAAAAGCTGGTTCTTCTGGTAATTTGCAAGTTGCCACTTCGACTTCTTCTAATGCTCCGGCTTTTGAAGTGTATCTTAGTGATAGTTTGTCTGGCGTTTCAAACGCGACTTGTCTTTTAAAAAATCCAACTCTTGGTAATAAATTAGGTAGTTGTAGTTGTGACGCTACTAAATGTTGGGGGAGCTATGCTTATGGTGATAATAATGGTAGTAGTCATAGTTTTTCAATAGATGTTGTTGATAATGCTGGAAATTCTACGACGCTTAATCAGACTTTCCAAGTTAATAATCAAGCACCTACTGTAGTAATTCCTAAAAATATTGTTGAAATCCAGTAATATTGTAAAAATCTTTAAAAATCCCTGCTATTTAAATAGCAGGGATTTGAGTTTTGTCTAATATTAGCCTAAATAGGGTAGTATTGGTTCCATAGGGATTGACAAATTGGCTATTTGGCTGTATAATGCAATGTTAAACAATAAAAAATCAATTAAAATATAAATGACAGTCGAAATAAATATAAATTAAAAAAGTCTGTCATCCTGAATGAAGCGTAAGCGCAGTGAAGGATCTAAATTACCTAAGACTTTAAAAACAAATAATATGTCATCCTGATCACCCGAAGGGTGAGAAGGACCTCAAAAAACCAACATTGTTGTTTTAAGAAAGAATATTACTCCTCCCCTTAGTCCGCCGGCTGGCGGAAAGGGGAGGTTAGGAGGGGTTAATAACTCTCCCTAACTAATTCTCAATCTTCTTTCTTAAAATAACAATTTCTAAAACAGTAAATTAAAAAATTAATAACAATAAATAAAAGGTGACAAAAATGAAACGCTTAGTAATAGCAGTATTCGTATTGTTGTTCGCTGGCGTTATAAACGCTCAGTGGACACAAGTAACGCATGGTGACAATCTTTGGATAGAAGAAGTCGCTTTTGCCGATTCATTAAACGGTACAGCCACTGCCAGCGGTTTTGGTTTTTACCACACTACTAATGGCGGCCAAACCTGGCAGTTAAAGGCAACCTGGGATTTAATCTGGCTGTCTTCCCGCGGGGTAACCTTCATAGACAACAAAATAGGTTGGATAACAACTTATCAAGGTCCTTATCAGGGTTACTTTTACAAAACTACTGATGCTGGTGTTAATTGGCAAAAAGTAGATAACGGCACAACCGACGGTAAAGCTCATCGTACATTTTGGTTTAATACTCAAGTCGGCTTTGCATGTGGTGGTAACAACGCTTCCTTTTTCTGGTCAGATTCCGTTAGTGCTAAGGGCTTGTTCTGGAAAACTACTAACGGTGGATTAACTTGGACATACAAAGAAGTTGGTAAACCTAAAGGCGGTTGGCAAGAAATATGGATGCTTTCTACTGGTAGAGGATTCTTATCAAATGGTTATGAATTGTATGTTACCAGTGATATGGGTGAAACCTGGCAAGAATATGGTTTTTCTTATCATCCAGAAGAACTGATTAAACAAATTCATTTTTTTAATGATACCGAAGGATTGCTTTTTTCTTCTAGAACTGAACTTGGCAAAAGTAATACTTGGGTATACAGAACTACCAACGGTGGGCAAACTTGGCAAGTAATATCAGAAATTTCTTTGCTAACGATTTCTCTTACTAAGCCCGTATATGTTGTTGATTCTAATAATATAGTTATGGTTGGTCAATATTTTAATCACGACACCAGGGAAGCTAATATGCGTATTCTAAGAAGTCTGGACGGCGGTAAAACTTGGTTTTTGGAACAGAAATTAGGTTATAACGATCTTATTTATAGCTTAACCAAGAATGGTAATACTTATTGGGGCGGCGGTTTACAAATGTGGCGCTGCGATAACGTAAAGCCTTACTTTACTGAAACAATTTCTGATTCCATAGCTTACGCTGATTCACAGTATTCTCAAGCTTTGCAAGTAGTAGACCCAGATGGCGACCAAGTTACCTTATCAATTATTGAAGGACCTTCGTTCTTAACAATTGATAATTGTTGTGTAGTTGGAATGCCTAGCAGTCAAGATACCGGTAACTATATTGTTAAGGTATTAGCTTCAGACGGTAAGGGTGGTACAGATACTTTAAGTTACAACTTGAAGGTTGATAAAACTACTGGGGTAGAAGTTATTGAAGGTATTCCTGTTGAATATCAGTTAGTTCAAAATTATCCCAACCCGTTTAATCCTTCAACCAAGATTAGATATTCCATACCAAAATCTTCTAATGTTACTCTGACAATATATAATATACTCGGTCAGCAGGTTACAGTTTTGGTAAACGAATATCAGTCAGTCGGGAACTATGAATATAGTTTTACTGCTGAAAATCTAGCCAGCGGTACCTACATCTACCGCTTGGTTGCAGGCAACTATGTCAGCACCAAAAAAATGGTGTACGTAAAATAAAAATATAGTTCTCAAAATAATGTCTAGGTAAAAATGCAAAATAGCGATGTTTCTTCTAGTGTTTAGGTGTTAATTCTTATACAGTACTCATAATCCAGTACTCAAGAATTAACACCTTATTTTTTTACTTAAATAAAAATATCTTAGGTAAAGTCTAAGATATTTGGATAGGCCGATGATTGCTAAATTGACTATTAGATTTTTAAGGCAGTGGTTTTAGTGTGTTAATTAATCTATACTATACTTTTTCTTTTTCAGATTTGTCCAATAGTCGTTGTCGGCTATGTCAATAAATCTATAGCCATATTTATTAGAGAAACAATATTCGGTATAAACCTTGAGTTTTTCCAATTTTTTTCTATTTATTTCGGGGGTAAAATATCTTAATGCTTCAAGCATTATATTTTTTTCTTCCAAGTTGGGTTCGCCTTGGCTTACAAAATGTAAGTCGAATCTATTGTTATTTATCTCCAATTTTTTGATACCAGTTTCTGGATTAATAGTTGGGGTAGCTATTGATTGATTTTCTAAATTAGCATGACTTCCTTTAACTTGTTCAATAACCGTAGAGCCATCACCATCTGATATTATAGTTCCAGAATAATTTGGCTCCCAATGCTCTCTTATTTCTACGAAATAATTATTTTTACCTTCTGGTAGATTGTTAACAAAATTTATTACTTCTTCTAAGCTTATATTTCTGCATCTCTGAATTTTTAAACCCCCATTATTTTTGGGTACACAACGTACTAAGAATTTTTCAACACCCCATTTATTTTCTGGTATGTAGGAGATAGCTTCTTCTAATGAAGAATGGGTTCCGGTAGTAGCATAGGTGGGCAATCTATATTTTTTTAAACGATCTTGTTTTTCCTCGTTTTCTTTTAATAATTTTTCAGTTTGTTTAGGATCTATTAAACTGTCTTTCTGTTGGGCTAGAAGCCAATCGTACATTCCCGGATTATTGGGTGCGGATTTTTCTAAGTTGTCCATAAAGTTATGGTTAATTGATAAATTATAGCATTAATCTATCAATTTGACAATATTAGGCAAAAAGTATAATCTTTTAAAAAAGTTATTTAAAATATAAGGAGTTTATATGGAAAAAGGATTATTAGTTTCTTTAGAGGGGCAAGATGCCTCTGGTAAGTCAGAAATACTAAAGCTTCTTTTGCGAGAATTAGATAATCGTAAGGTGCCGGTGGTAGTTGTATCAGAATTTTCTTCTAATGTTTTAGGTAATTTTATAAAGAAAATTCTTGGGGAAAATAAATTTTTTAGATTAAATACATGTGGACCAAGTGCTCTTACAGAAACAATGTATGTTATCTCTGATCTTTATTCTCAAGATGAACTGGAGATAGGTCCAGCCTTAAAAGAGGGGAAGGTTATTATTAAGGAAAGGCATATTGATTCAATATTTGCTTGCCAGATTCCTAAAATTATTGATGATTATCCTGGCAGTAATCCGGAGTATTTATTTAAATGGCTTGAACAATCTCTAAAAAAATTAAGGAGACCTAATTTAACTTTCTTTTTGGATGTAAAGAAAGAAATTTTAAAAAATAGAATTGTTGGTAGAGGAGAGGAGGTTTCCGCGGTGGATTTAAGGGTTTTTCAAAAAAGACAAAACATATATAATAAACTGGCTTTAAAGAACCGAGGTCGTTGGTTAAATATCAAAAATAATGGTAGGCCAATGGAGTCAGTAAAAGAAATAAGCGATATAATTATTGATAAATTTAAATTATTTAAAGGACAGATATAAATCTGTCCTTAATTTATTTTGTAAAAATTTTAAATTAAAAGGCTCCTTTAGGGGAGCCTTATGTTAGCTGATTGAGATAATTTTTAACTTTTTAATTTTTCCATTAATTACCCCTTCATAAGTATCATCGATAGAGTGATTAATTAATAATTTAGCCATAGGGGATATATAGGAGATTTTTTTGTTGTTTTTTTCTGCGGGTTCATTTTCTTCTAGTAGCATATAACTACTAATAGTATAAGAAAATTCTTCATCGTTAATTAAACAGACAACTGTTTTTCCTATACTAACTTTATCATTAGATTTGGTTGGTGTTATGATTTTTGATTTGTTTCTTATATTGGTCAGTTGTTTTAAATGACTAGACACCATATGCATTTGGCGCATACCTTCTTCATAATCAAAATTATCATGCCAGGTATCAGCGCCACTCTCACAACTTTCACCAATTTTTTCACCAATCTTTTTAATTTCTTCTAATATTTCTAGTATTTTTTTTTCCAGATTAATTAGATCTAGTTTTAAAAAATAGTAAAACATATAACCCCCTTAAATAATAATGGTAGCACTATCGCCGTTGTTTATTTTTTCTAGTGCCTTATTATATCCCGGTAGATTTTTAATATGAATTGTGTCAATTTCTACTATTTCGAAGTTGTTGTTAATTATTTTATTAGAGAACTTTTTTTTGATTGCCTCTAGTGATACACCTATGAAATAAGGGCCAATCTTTTTTCCTGTATTTACTAAAGTAATTACCGCTCCAATATTTTTATTATTCATTTTTACTCCTTAAAATTTTTTTTAATATTTGTTTTGTTTCTTTTGATATGTATAGTTTATTTATATCTCCCGAACCCACCCATTTATAATCCGTATGCTCTTTACTAAGTTTTATCTTTATTTTTTTATCATTGATTAATTTTACCAAAAAATTTATTTGAGTAGTTTCCCTTATTTCATTATTTTTATTAATTTTATAATCAAATATCGAAAAAGGATTTAAGCAGGATATAGATAAACTTGTTTCTTCTTTAAATTCTCTTTGCATAGCCTGTATAGTTGTTTCGCCGAGTTCTTTTTTACCCGAAGGAATTTCCCATAGGTTAGGAAATATTTTTTCTTTAAAAGATCTTTGTACTAATAAAACCTTATTTTTTTTAAGCAATAGACCAGCAACAACGATACGCTGAATTATGTTTTTTTTTCTAGTCATATAGATAATAAAACTTAGGACATTTTTTGTAGATCCCGATAATTATGTAGTACTTTTTTAAAACCGTCAATATACTGACCTATAATTTTTTTATCAGAAGGGTTAACCCAAATTGATAATTTTATAGCTTGTTTATAGAATTTTTCAGCATTGGGAAATTGTTCAGGTTTATACATTGTTTTATTGGGATACAATTGGGGAAATAATAAATGAGGGTTTTGTAGTAATGGTAGTTTATTAAGAGGGCATGTTGAATTAGGTAAATCGAATTCTGTTAAACCTTCTGCTTGTAAGGCGTTATATAATGTATTGATTGGAATATTACCGAGTTGGTTAGCTTGATATCGCCAGACTAAAGCATACCAACTAGGCAATACATTTTTTGGTATTATTGGTGGTTGCAAAGCTTTATATTTTTTTAAACTATTAATTAGTTTTGTGGCATAGCGTCTTTTTATAGATAACCATTTATCTAAATTCTGTAAATGGTAATCAGCTATAGCAATTGCTAAGGGATGAGCTCTAAATTTAAGACCCATACCAGTAACTGAAAATTTATAAAGTGGATGAGTTGACGGAATTTCTTGCTTGCATCGTTTGTTATAGTGCCCTAACAATAAGGCACGGTAATAGAATTCAGGATTATTTGTAGTAAAAATTCCACCCTCGCCACCAGTTATTATTTTTTGTCCTTGTAAACTCCAAGCCGACATATTACCCCAACTACCAACTTTTTTATTGTTTATACTAGCCCCATGAGCGTGGGAGCAGTCTTCTAATAAGAGTAACTTATTTTTTTCAGCTATTTTTTTGATCTCTTCCATTTGGGCGGGGATTCCCCACATATGAGTTACAACAATCGCTTTTGTCTTACTAGTTATTAAGTTTTTAATTTCTTTTGGATTAATATTACCGTTTTCGTCACAGTCGGCTAATATCGGTGTAGCACCAGTAAATAATAATGGACTGACGGTAGCAAAAAAGGTATACGCCGGGCATATAACTTCGTCTCCTTTTCCTAAACCCGCTGCTACATACATAGTATAGATTGAGGTTGTACCCGAATTACCGACTAAGGCGTATTTTAGGTTGTGATATTCAGCAAAACGATTTTCAAATTTTTCAAAAATTCCAGAACGATTATAAATTGAAATAGTTTCTTTGGTTTGTTTTTTTACAATTTGTAATATCTCTTTATTTATTATCGGCCAATTAAAGTTGCTTTTATTTTTAATTATTGGTCGCCCGCCAAGTAGAGCTAAAATAGAGTTATTTTTCATAATAGATTAAGATATAAAATATTTATGAGGATCAATGTATTTGCCAGTTATGTTTGATTCGTAAGCTGCTTCGATTAACGCCATATGTTGTATATGGTAGTTATTTCCTTGAAAGTTTTTGTCTTCACCTTTGATTACTTTAGCGAAGTAATCAATCTGATCAGAAAAGGCAGAGGGCCACGAGTTTTCCCTTAACAATTTTTCTAGACTTTTACCATCAGAGGAAAATCTTTCAAGTCGACCCCGTTCTAATTCAATTATACCGCGAGTGCCTACTACTCGAAATATTTCGTTTTTGGGCGGGACCACTCTGGAAATGAAAAGGTTTCCCCAAATTTCTTGTTTGTCGAATTTCATAGTTAAAGAGGCTGTGTCCTCGGCATCATAGTCGCAGTTTTCTTTAGCTGTAGCTGACATTTCTGCAAATATTTTATCAGGCATACCAAAATACCATATTATTAGGTCAATCATGTGATAACCCATATCAATTAAGCATCCTCCGCCAGCTAATTTTTTTTGACCTCGCCAACCACCATCTGGGTCGGGAGTAAAAAAGGTGTAGCGACCTTCAAAAAAAGAAATTTTACCTATTTTATTTACTAGTTGTAAAAAAGTTGTAAATATAGGATTAAACCTCCTTTGTACGGTAGTTAAAATATGGACACCGTTATTATTAGCCGATTCAACAATTTTTTTGGCAGATTTTAGATCAATAGCAAAGGGTTTTTCTTTAATGATATTTATTTTATGTTTTATAGCAGATTCAACTATTGTTTGGTATGCATAATGAGGTACTGATACAAGAATGAAATCGAGTTTTTCATTATTTAACATCTTTTCTGAGTCACTATAGCCAGGTACTTTGTATTTTTGGGATATTTTTTCAACGATTTCTGAGTTAATATCACAAACTGAAATTAACTCAGCTTCCCTGGAACCAATTATACCTGGTACATGATCTTCCAAACTCTGTTTACCTAGACCAATAACCGCTACTCTCATTTTTTTATTATTTATTCTCATAAAGTTACTATTAATATTTAAAAATAATAAAAGGATATTGTTTATGATATCAGAAAAATACTCTTAGTTAATTACCCAAGAGTATTTAGTAATTAATATTTTCATGGTGATTTTATAGTAATTCAGCCTTAAGACGCCTAACGCCGGCCGAGGAAGCTTCTTCTTTGGTTATTTTATAAGTACCCAACTCACCGGTAGCGGTAACATGCGGACCGCCGCAAATTTCTTTGGAAAAATTACCAACTGAATAAACTTTTACTCTAGCGCCGTATTTATTTTCAAATACGCCAGTGGCTCCTAAAGTTTTGGCTTCATCTAAAGTCATTTCTTTACAAACAACCGGCAGGTTTAATTTTATCTGCTCATTAACTATGGTTTCTACTTGGTTTATTTGCTCTGGTGTTATTTTATTAGGATAAGAAAAATCCAAGCGCAATCTTTGGGGTGTAATATTAGAACCTTTTTGTTGGATTTGTGGATCTAAAACTTGTTTTAAAGCTTGCAGAGTTAAGTGAGTAGCGGTGTGCAGGCGAGTGGTTAATTCACCGTGATCAGCTAAACCACCTTGAAATTTGCCTATGGAGGCGGTGCGGGAATTATCTTGATGCTCTTTAAGTAATTTATAAAAAGTTTCTTTGTCTACTTTAAAGCCTTGTTCAGTGGCAATTTCTTCCGTCATTTCAATAGGAAAGCCGTGGCTGGCGAATAAGTTAAAAGCGTCCTGGCCGGTTATCGTATTATTAGTAATGGTGATTTTTTTAAATTCGTTCAGTCCTTTATTAATGGTTGTTAAAAATTTAGTTTCTTCTTTGGAAATTTCTTTTATCAAAGAGTCTTGGCGGTCTTTAAGTTCGGGAAAATCGTTGGCGTAAACGTTGATAAAAGTTTTGATTAATTTATCGGTAAAAGGCTCATTAAGGCCGATTAAGTTAGCGTAGCGTACGGCTCGGCGGATTAGCCGGCGGGTAAAATAGCCTTGGTCTTTATTACTGGGTAAAACATTGTCGTTCAGCAAAAAAGTTACAGCCCTTAAATGATCTAAAATTACTCTAAAAGATTTAGCGGTAATTTCGTCTTGCTTATAAGTGTGCTTGCTTAGTTTTTCTAAGATTGTTAAAGCTTCTTTAAAAACATCTAATTTAAAAATGTCCGGTTGGTTGTTAGCGGCCGCTGTAATTCTTTCCAAACCGCCGCCGAAGTCAATATTTTTTTGCGGTAAGGGGGCAAACCCGTTTGGAGTTTTTGCATATTGCATAAAAACACTGTTACCAATTTCCATAAACCGGCCACAGTCGCAATTAGGGTGGCAAGGTTTATTTTGCCAAGCTGAGTTTTCGTGCAGTTTTAAATCAGCACCAAAATCCCAAAAAATTTCTGAATCTGGCCCGCCTAGTTCGCCGACTGGCATATTTTGTGGTTGACCAGCCCGGGACCACCAATTCTTACTATCATCATAAAAAAATATTCGGCCGTCTTTTAGACCTTCTGTTTCTGGATTAAGCACGGTTAAAGCGGTTAGTCCGACAGTGGCAAATTCATTTTTCCATAAATCGGCCGCTTCGGTATCTTGGTCAATTTTAAGGTTAGGGTCGCCGCGAAAAATTGTAACATATAAACGCTCGGGATTAAGTTTTATATGATTAACCAAAAAATCAAAAACAAAATGAATTTGTTCTTTTTTAAAATAATCTCCCAAACTCCAATTACCCAACATTTCAAAAAAGGTTGTGTGTCGATTGTCACCGACTTCGTCGATATCTTGAGTGCGAAAACATTTTTGTGAATTAACCAAGCGACTGCCTAAAGGATGTTTAGTGCCCATTAGGTAGGGGATTATTGGTTGCATGCCGGCCGAGGTAAATAAGGTGGAAGGATCGTTGTCTGGTACTAGCGGTGCCGAAGGCACAACAGCATGTTGTTGTTGCTTAAAATAATTTAAATAAGCTTGGCGGACAGAACTGACAGAAGTCATAAAATAGTTGCTGTAATTTTAGCTAAGATATTGTCAATTTTATTATTCAACAGGCCTTTTGTCAATTTGTTTTTAGTTATTTTTTAATCAAAAAAGTCTCTGATGGAGCAGAGACTTTGAAGGAAAATTAGATGAACTAATTAGATTTTTTGCTTAAACCCTTAATACAACGAGTACAAAGTTTTTGCCTTTTACCATCTACTACTTTGCTTTGCAAATTAATATGTTGGCGCTTAAGGGTTGGTATATTGGAGTGACTGCGCGACAAGGCTTTTAAATAGCCGCGGGCGCACTTATCGCAAGTTCTAGCCATAAAATGATTGAAATTAGCTTAAATTTAAGTTATAGTATTACTTACCAAGACAGTTTTAAAACTAGCTTAGTATAGCATTATTAGTTTATTCGTCAAGTTATATGTCCAGTTTAGAAATGGTTTTTTTCTTAATAGTTATTATCCCGTCAGCTATTTTACATGAATACGCTCACGCTTGGATGGCCGATCGTTTGGGCGACCCGACACCGCGTTTAGCTGGCCGATTAACTATTAATCCAGTGCCCCATATTGATCCTTGGGGAACTTTGTTTTTACCTTTTTTGCTGTTTTTTGTGTCGGGCGGTGGTTTTTTGTTTGCTTATGCCAAGCCGGTACCTTTTAATCCTTTGGCTTTACGGGCGCAAAAGTGGGGCAGTGCTTTAGTGGGTGGGGCTGGTCCGGTAATTAATCTACTGGTGGCTTTTGTTTTAGGTTTGGTAGTTCAGTTAGTTAATTTGGGTAGTTTGACTAATTTTTTAACTATTGTTATTTACGCTAATATTTTATTGGCCGTATTTAATTTAGTGCCTATTCCGCCTTTGGATGGTTCCAAAATTTTGTATGTTTTATTACCGGATAAATGGTATGGTTTTAAATTGTGGTTGGAAAAATACGGTATTTTTGTTTTGTTTTTCTTTATTTTATTCCTGTTTGATTGGTTAAGGCCGATTATGGAATTTTTGCTTCAATTGGCTGTGGCACCGGGTAGTTTATTTTAAAAATTTTAAAGAAGTTATAAATAAAATTGGACTTGTGAGCTTATTTAAGGCTTGACTTGACGTTCGGCTTAATACTTGTTACACTCCGAGCCGTATATAAATAGTTGGGTGGAGCTGTTTTTTTATCTTTTAAAGGTTAATCCTTAAGGCTCCAAAAAGTATTATAAATTTATGCCTACGATAAATCAGTTATTGCGTAAAGGTCGCAAGACTTTACCTAAAAAATCCAAAACTCCAGCCTTGGAATCTATTTTTAATGTCCAAAGGCGCAAGCGTACTTATTTATCTAAGGGTAGCGCTTTTAAAAGAGGGGTTTGCGTTAAGGTAACTACTACGACACCAAAAAAACCTAACTCAGCTTTGCGGAAAATCGCCCGTGTTCGCCTGTCTAATGGTATGGAAGTAACCGCTTATATTCCGGGCGTGGGGCATAATTTACAAGAGCACTCTATTGTTTTAATCCGGGGTGGCCGAGTAAAAGATTTACCAGGTGTTCGTTATCATATTGTTAGGGGAGTTTATGATACTTCGGGAGTAGAAAACAGAAAACAAGGTCGTTCTTTATACGGCGTTAAAAAACCTAAATCCTAAGCTTAAGATTATTTATGAGAGGCAAAAAGCAAGCAATTAAAAGAGTAATTGAACCAGATCCTAAATACGGCAGTGTAGTGTTGGCCAAGTTTATAAATCATTTGATGGAACGCGGTAAAAAAACCGTAGCCAGAAAAATAATGTATGAAGCTTTGGCGGAAATGGAAAAAAAGACCAAACAGCCACCTTTGGATTTGTTTGATGAGGCTATGAAGAACGTTTCTCCTCAAGTAGAAGTAAAAAGCCGCCGAGTAGGTGGGGCTAATTATCAAGTGCCCATTGAAGTTCGGGGAGATCGCAAGCAAACTTTGGCCATGCGTTGGATAATTACTGCTACTCGAGCCAAAAAGGGCCGCCCGACACATTTAAAATTGGCCGAGGAATTAATGGCGGCTGCTAACAATGAAGGTGATGCCATTAAGAAAAAACAGGATGTGCATCGTATGGCCGAAGCCAACCGTGCTTTTGCTCATTTTGCTTAAGATGGGTAGTTCGTTAATCGTTATTGGTTATTTTTTATAATAAACTTACTGCCCAAAGCGGTTAGGCCTTGGGTGAAGACTTTTAATTTTTGATTTATCTATTATGGCTCGTGAATACAGTTTGGATAAAGTACGTAATATAGGGGTAATTGCTCATATTGATGCTGGTAAAACAACCGTTTCCGAGCGTATTTTGTTTTATACTGGCAAAAAACATAAAATTGGCGAAGTTCATGAAGGTGAAGCTACTATGGATTGGATGGAACAAGAAAGAGAAAGAGGTATTACTATAACCGCCGCCGCTACCACTTGTTTTTGGAAAGGGCATCAAATTAATTTAATAGATACACCGGGTCATATTGATTTTACTGTGGAAGTTAAACGTAGTATGCGCGTTTTAGATGGTGGTGTAGTGGTTTTTGATGGTGTAGCTGGTGTAGAGCCACAATCGGAAACTAATTGGCGCTATGCTGATGAATACAAAGTGCCACGTTTGGCCTTTATAAACAAAATGGATCGTATGGGTGCTGATTTTTATGCTGATGTTGCTTCCATTCACGAACGTTTAACTAAAAGTGCTTTTCCAGTTCAATTACCAATTGGCGCGGCCGAAACTTTTACTGGCATTATAGATTTACTTACTCGTCAAGCAGTTATTTATAAAGATGATATGGGTAAAGAATGGGAAGAGATAGCCGTGCCCGAAGACATGAAAGACAAAGTGGAAGAATATCGCCATAAATTAATTGAAGCCATAGCCGAGCATGATGATAAATTATTAAGCGTTTATTTAGAAGGCAAAGAAATTCCAGTAGCCGATTTAAAAAAGGTTTTACGGCAGGCTTGTATTGCTAATAAAATCGTGCCGATATTTTGTGGTTCAGCTTTAAAAAATAAAGGTGTTCAATTTTTGTTGGATGGGGTTATAGATTATTTGCCATCACCTTTGGAAGTGCCGCCGATTAAAGGACTTAAACCTGGTACAGAAGAAGAGGTTAAGCGTGGCACAGATGACAAAGAATCTTTTTCTGCTTTGGCTTTTAAAATCGCCGCCGATCCTTTTATAGGTAAGCTGGCCTTTTTTAGGGTTTATTCTGGTACTTTAAAGTCTGGTTCTTATGTTTTGAATTCAACCAATGGTGAACGAGAAAGAATTAGTCGGATTGTCCGTTTGCATGCCAATAGTCGCGAAGATGTGCAAGAGGTTTATGCTGGTGACATAGTGGCGGCGGTTGGTTTAAAAGTTACAACCACTGGTAATACTTTGTGCGATGAAGCTAATCCAGTAATTTTAGAATCCATTACTTTTCCTGAGCCAGTTATTTCTTTGGCTATTGAGCCTAAGACTAAAGTTGATCAGGAAAAAATGGGCATAGCTTTGCAGAAGTTAGCCGAAGAAGATCCAACTTTCCGGGTACGCAGCGATGAAGAAACAGGTCAGTTAATTATTTGGGGAATGGGTGAATTACATTTAGATGTGATTGTTGATAGAATGAGACGCGAGTTTAAGGTGGAGGCTAATGTTGGTCGTCCCCAGGTGGCTTATAAAGAAACTATTACTAAAATCGCTCAGGCGGAAGGTAAATATATCCGTCAATCTGGTGGCCATGGTCAATATGGTCATTGTTGGGTAAGGGTAGAGCCGAATGAAACTGGTAAAGGTTTTGAATTTATTGATGAAGTTAGAGGCGGTGTGATTCCTCGTGAATTTATCCCAGCTATCCAAAAAGGTATTAAAGAAGCTTTAGAAAATGGTATTTTGGCCGGTTATCCAGTGGTCGATATTAAGGCGGCTGTTTACGATGGTAGTTATCATGATGTGGACTCTTCCGAAGCGGCTTTTAAAATTGCTGGTTCTATGGCTTTTCAGTCGGCTTTTAGGCAAGCTACTCCGGTTATTTTAGAACCGATTATGAAAATAGAAGTTGTTATGCCGGAAAATTTTATGGGTGATGTAATTGGTGATTTAAATTCCAAACGAGGTCAAATATTAGAAATGCGTGATCGAACTAACGCCAAAGTGGTGGATGCTCTGGTGCCTTTATCGGAAATGTTCGGCTATGCCACTAATCTTCGGTCAATGACCCAAGGCCGTGGTTCTAATACTATGGAGTTTGATCATTACGCTGAAGTGCCTCGGCACGTAGCCGAAACCATAATCGGCGATAAAGCTAAGAGTTAATTTATGTCAGAGGTTTTGGATTGGCAACGTTTAGCTGCATTACTAGGACCAGTCAGTGATAAAGTGGTGGTAATATTACCATCTGGTCAAACTTTAATTCTGACTTCTTTGGAACATTATGAGGCTTTAGTAAAAGGTAAAAAAAATCTTGATTCGTTACCTATTAAAAATTCTTTAGCACCTTCAGCTACTAAGAAGCGCGGTCGGCCACCTAAAAGTAAACCAGTCGAACCAATTGCTTTACCGCAGTCTAAATTAGGTGAGGTGGAGGAAATAGGTGGTTTAGTTGGCGGGTTAAGTAATGATGACGAGTATTACCCCGAACCAATCTAAAGGTCCTTAAGGGGGGACTTGCTAAAGTTTTAAAGTCGTGCTAGAGTAAGCAAGCTACTAAATTATTAAATATTTTTTTTAGATATTATTTTTGGCTAAACTTAGCGCCTGTTAATCTAATAAAACAGGATAAGTTAGGGCCGTAAAGGAGTTAATCAATATGGCAGACAAATTTGACCGTTCTAAACCGCATATTAATATCGGTACTATCGGTCACGTTGACCACGGCAAAACTACTTTGACCGCGGCTTTGTTGCAGGTACTTAAGTTGGGTGGCCATGCTTCTCAGGACAAGTCAGTCGATCAGATTGACAATGCTCCGGAAGAAAAGGCTCGTGGTATTACTATTAATACCGCTCACGTTGAATACGAATCAGGCAAGAGGCATTACGCTCACGTGGATTGTCCAGGTCACGCTGATTATGTAAAAAACATGATTACTGGTGCGGCCCAGATGGACGGCGCTATTTTAGTTGTGTCGGCGGCTGATGGTCCAATGCCTCAGACTCGCGAGCATATTTTATTGGCTCGTCAGGTAGGTGTGCCTTATATTGTGGTTTTTTTGAATAAAGTTGACATGGTGGATGATAAAGATTTAATTGATTTGGTGGAAGAAGAAGTTAGGGATTTGCTTAAGAAATATGAATTTCCTGGTGATACTACCCCAATTATTCGCGGTAGCGCTTTAAAGGCTTTGGAAGCGGCTAAGGCTGGTAAAGCTGATGATCCTTATGTTCAGTCTATTATGGAATTGGTTAATAAAGTAGATGAATATATTCCCGAGCCAACTCGCGAAGTGGACAAAACTTTCTTAATGCCGATTGAAGATATTTTTTCTATTGAAGGCCGAGGTACGGTGGTAACTGGCCGTATTGAGCGTGGTATTTTAAAGTTGAATGATGAAGTTGAAGTAATTGGTTTAAGAGACACTCAAAAGACTGTGGTGACTGGTATTGAAATGTTTAATAAACAGTTAGATGAGGGGCGAGCTGGTGATAATGCCGGGTTGCTTTTGCGGGGTTTAAAAAAGGACGATGTGGAACGAGGTCAGGTTTTGGCCAAACCAGGTACGGTTACTCCACATACTGAATTTGAAGCTGAGATTTATGTTTTGACTAAAGATGAAGGCGGTCGTCATACACCATTCTTAAAAGGTTATAAGCCTCAGTTTTACATTAGAACAACCGATGTAACAGGTGAAGTTATTTTGCCAGAAGGTACGGAAATGGTTATGCCGGGCGATAAACTTAAAATTAACGTTAAGTTAATTTCACCAGTAGCTTTGGAAGCTACCCAACGTTTTGCCATACGTGAAGGCGGTCGAACCGTCGGCGCTGGTGTGGTATCGGCTATTGTTAAATAATTTATAAAATAGCTCTTTACTTAAAATAAAAGATTTAATTGCGGTATGGTAACTAACACGACAGACAATAAGGTTAATAAACCCGCGTCAGAAGAGGAAAGTAAGTCTAGGGTTCGAATAAAAATTCGAGCTTATGACCATAAAATTATTGATCAAGCCATGCGCACGATTTTGGAAACAGCTCAAAGGACTGGTGCCAGAGTGGTTGGACCAATACCTTTACCAACCGAATTAACGCGTTATACCGTAAATAGTTCCAGTTTTGTTCATAAGAACGCTCGGGAACAATATGAAATGAGAATACATAAGAGGCTTTTGGATATACTGGATCCAACAGCCAAAACCATTGATGGTTTAACCAACCTTAATTTGCCAGCCGGTGTCGATGTTGAGATAAAAATGTAGAATTAATTGGTGACCCTTTAGCTTTGGCCTTGTGTACGGTGTTTTCCCAAGAAAACAAACCTGCAATCGCTAGCTAGCCAATTTAAAAATAAGGGTTATTAGGAGTATAATTACCAACTTAGAAGTTAAATTCACAGCTACTAAATCAGAAAATATTTATGAAACCGTTTACTTATTGGAGCAGTCAGTCAAGTTGGTTATTGTTTTACATTAAGATAAGTTAAGCGGTTTTTTAGTACTTAAAGTATTTATGTCTAAATTGATTCTTGCTCATAAACAGAATATGGAACGTCTCTTTTTACCAGACGGCCAAGCAGTGGCTGTAACTAGGTTAAAAGCTGGGCCTTGTTGGGTTACTCAAATTAAAGAAGATGATAAAGATGGTTACAGAGCGGTTCAGGTCGGTTTTGCCGAAAAGAAGAAAGTTAGCAAACCCTTGCAAGGTCATCTTAAGGCTGTAGGTAAAAATTTAAGGCATTTGCAAGAGTTTGATATTCCGACGGAAACTAATTTAGAAATTGGCCAGGTTTTGGATGTTAATCAGTTTCAATTAGGTGATAAGGTGGCTATAACTGCTAAGGCCAAAGGCTTAGGTTTTCAAGGTGTGGTTAAGCGCCATGGTTTTAAGGGTCATCCTTCTAGTCACGGCCATAAAGATCAATCTCGTATGCCGGGTTCAATCGGTGCTGGTGGAGTGCAACATGTCCGTAAGGGTATGCGCATGGCCGGTCGAATGGGTGGCCAAAAAGTTACTGTTCATAATTTAGAAATTATGGGTGTGGATGCCGCCAATAATGAGTTGTTAGTTAAAGGAGCGGTGCCGGGAGCTTTTAAAGGTTTGGTATCAATTGTAGCTGAGAAATAATATGTCAGACGCAAAAATTTCCATTTTAGATAATAAAGGTAAGTCAGTCGGGGAAGTAAATTTGCCCGAGGCTTTGCAAGCAGTGGTGGTTAAACCATCAGTGGTGCATCAAGTGGTAGTGGCTTATCAAGCTAATCGTCGCGCTGATACGGCTCATACTAAAAATCGTAGCGAAGTTAGAGGTGGTGGTAAAAAACCTTGGAAGCAAAAGGGCACCGGCCGAGCCAGACATGGTTCTATTAGGTCGCCTTTATGGGTGGGTGGTGGTGTAGTTTTTGGCCCACGGAAACAACGAGACCACAGTCAAAGCTTGCCAACTAAATTAAAATCCGCTGCCGCTGTTATGACGGTGAAAGATTATTTATCAGCTGGTCGAGTAACAGTGGTTAAAGCTTGGCCCCAGGCGGATAAAACTAAAGTTTTTGTGGAAATTATTAAAGCCTTAGCTGTGCCCAGAAAAAAGTATTTACTTTTATTGTCGGACAAGGAAAAGGCTTTACGACGCGGTTTTAATAATATTCCTGGTGCCAATATAATGTCAGTAAGGCAATTTAATTCTTATGATGGTATAAAACTACCACATTGGTTAATTTCGGAAGACGCTTTGCAGGAATTAATGACCAGAGTTTTAAAAGCGGTTAAGTAAAATTTTATGGCTTTATTAAAGAAAAAACCTAAAATAAAAACCTTTAGCTTGCCTAAGAAAATAACTAAGGCTCCAGCTGTTTTATTGTTGCCACAAGTTTCGGAAAAAGCTACTCGTTTGCAGTCCCAGGGTCAATACAGTTTTAAAGTGAAACCAGGTGTTTCTAAAATCGTTGTTAAAAAAGCAATTGAATCGGCTCATGGTGTGCGAGTGATAGCGGTTAATGCCCGTAATTTACCACGTAAGACTGTTCGACGTGGTCGTAACATTGGTCAGACTAGGATTCGTCGTATTATGACAGTTCGTTTAGCGCCTGGTCAAACTTTACAAACAACTAAATCTATTTAGTATTTAAGATATGCCAGTTAAGAATTACAAACCAACTACTCCAGGAAGGCGCCATGCCGGTGTTTTGTTGTCGGAAGTTAGTAAGTCAAGGCCACTTAAGAGTTTAACTAAGGGCAAAACTTCTAAGGCCGGACGAAATGCTCAAGGTCGTATTACCGTGCGGCATCGTGGCGGGGGAGCTAAACGATTATTAAGGGAGGTAGATTCTAAGCGTCAAAAATATGATTTGGAAGCTAAAGTAGAGTTGTTGGCCTATGATCCTAATCGGACGGCTAATTTAGCTTTACTTGTTTATAGTGATGGTAGCCGAAGTTATATTTTGGCTCCTACTGGACTTAAAGTTGGTGACAAAATAATGTCATCACAGAAATTTATAGAAATAAAAACTGGTAATCGCTTACCTTTAAAACATATACCAGTCGGGGTTCAGGTGCATGATATTGAATTGACTCCCGGACAGGGCGGCGTAATGGTAAAATCAGCTGGAGCTTGGGCGATTGTTATGTCCAGTGAGACTGGTTTAGTAAGATTAAAGTTGCCTTCAGGGGAAATAAGAGATGTAGCTAATGGTTGCTTGGCAACAGTTGGTCAAGTTGGTAATATAGATCACTCCAATGTTAGATTGGGTAAAGCTGGTCGCAGGCGTCATATGGGTTTTAAACCGACGGTACGAGGTAAGGCTATGAATCCAGTGGATCATCCTCATGGTGGTGGTGAAGGCCATAATCCTATTGGTCTTAAACACCCTAAGACACCTTGGGGTAAACCAGCTTTAGGTGTTAAGACCAGACGGTCAACTAAAGCTTCTAATAGGTTTATTGTTAGTCGTCGTTCTAAGAGGAGACGTTAATAGAATTTTATATGTCTAGAAGTTTAAAAAAAGGACCATTTGTCAATGCCAAACTACTTATTAAATTAGGTAGATTAAAGGTGGGCGATAAGACTATTATAAAAACTTGGTCACGCGATTCAGTTATTACTCCAGAAATGGTCGGTTTTACTATTGGTGTTCATAATGGTCGGATTCATATACCGGTTTTGGTGGTGGAAGATATGGTCGGTCATAAGTTGGGCGAGTTTTCTCCAACCCGTAAATTCACTGGTCACGGTGGTAGGATGGCTAAGGAACAAGCCGCCGCCGCTGCTGTAGCTGCTAAGCCAGTGGCTGCCCCAGTAGTCACTCCTAAGAAATAATTTAGATTTATGGAAGTACAAGCACAATTAAAATTCACCAGATTATCTCCCCGCAAAGTCAAATTAGTAATTGATTTGGTGCGTGGTAAGACTTTGGCGGAGGCCGAGCGTCAGTTAAATAATTTAAGTAAGGGCTCAGCCAAGCCGGTAATTAAATTAATAAAATCAGCGGCCGCTAACGGAAAATCTAATTTAAAATTGGAGCCGTCTGATTGGTGGGTTAAAACTATTCAAGTTAATCAAGGACCTGTTTTAAAGCGTTGGCAACCTAAAGCCATGGGTCGAGCCACGCCTTTAAGACGGCCAACCAGTCACATTAAGGTTGTTTTAAGCGATGTGGCTCCTAAATCAGCTAGTAAAAAATAGATATGGGACAGAAAGTACATCCAAAAATTTTCCGAATGGGAATCTTATATACCTGGAAGTCAAAATGGTTTAACGAACGTGAATACAGTGAGATGGTAGAAGTAGATGTCAGATTAAGACGTTGGTTAAGAAAAAAACTACGTGGCGCGTCAGTGGCTGGTTTAGAAGTGGAAAGAGGTGCTAACAGTTTAACAGTTAATATTCAGACGGCTAAACCGGGTTTAGTGATTGGTCGAGGGGGTGCTGGTGCTGAAGATTTAAAAAAAGAAATGAAAGATAAATTTTTAAAAATTGGTCAAAATTTGCAACTTAATATTCAAGAAGTTACCAATCCCATGTTGTCTCCGGAAATTGTGGCGGAGAATATGGCTTTAGAATTAGAAAAAAGAATGCCTTTTAGAAGGGTAATGAAACAGGCTATTGATCAAGTAATGAAGTCGGGTGCTTTGGGTGTTAAGGTAATGGTCGGCGGTCGTTTGAATGGTGCCGAAATAGCTCGTAGTGAAAAATTAAGCGTTGGTAAGGTGCCCTTACATACTTTACGTGCCGAAGTTGATTACGCTCGCACTACAGCCAAGACGACTTATGGTGTTTTAGGTATAAAGGTTTGGATTAATCGAGGCGAGGGTGGGACAAATTCTATAATGTCAACACCGCCCCATCGTCCATCTTTTGGCCGTCGCGGCCGGTTCAATCGTTAATTAATTAGTTTTTATGTTGATTCCTAAGAAAGTAAAATATCGCAAGCATCATCGAGGCGATCAAATTAAAGGTAAAGCCAGCCAAAAGATTAATTTAAGTTTTGGTAGCTTTGGCCTGAAGTCTTTGGAAGCTAATTGGATAACGTCGCGTCAGATAGAAGCGGCTCGTCGGGCGATTACTGGTAGCCTGCAACGTAAGGGTAAATTATGGATTAGGATTTTTCCGGATAAATCAATTACTGTTAAGGGTAATGAAATACGTATGGGTGGTGGTAAAGGTGCGGTGGATCATTATGTGGCGCCCATTAAGCCTGGTACGATTATGTTTGAGCTTGGTGGTGTAAATGATGAAGAAGCCTCTACAGCTTTTCGGTTGGCCTCTTTTAAATTGCCGGTTAAAACTACTATAGTTAAAAAGGTATAATTTGTATGACTAAACAAACTCCTAAAACAGAAGATAATTTAGATAAAGGGCAATTGGAGCAAAAATTGGCCCAGGCTGTTCAAGAATTAAGGGCTTTGCGTTTGCGGGTGGCTCAACAAGATCTTAAAGATGTTCGTAGTATAAGAAAAATCCGTAAACAGATTGCTCGTTTTAAAACAGCTCAGCAGAAGGGTTAATAAATAATTGGTATTATATGATTTTAGTTAAGACAAATAAAATTAAACGTAGCTTAGAAGGCTTGGTGGTATCGGCTAAAACCGATAAAACTCGGGTGGTTAAGGTGGAAAGAGTGGTTGTTCATCCTAAATATGGTAAACGGATTCGTTTAAGCCAACGTTATCATGCGCATGATGAAAAAAATGAATATAAATTGGGTGATAAAGTAATTTTGGAAGCTACTCGTCCGTTATCACGCCTTAAGCGTTGGCGTATTGTTGGTAAATTAAAGTAAATATTTTATGATACAACTTAGATCCATGTTAAAAGTAGCCGATAATACAGGAGCCAAGAAGGTTCAATGTATACGTGTTTTAGGTGGTTACAAAAAACGTTATGCTCGAATTGGTGATTTGATAACAGCCGTAATAAAATCAGCTGAACCGCATGGTATGGTTAAAAAAAGTGAAGTGGTTACAGCGGTTGTGGTCAGGACACGTAAGGAACAAAGGAGAACTGATGGGTCTTATGTTAGGTTTGATGAAAATGCTATAGTGATTATTGATAAAAAATCCAAGGAACCTAAGGGCACTCGTATTTTTGGTCCGATTGCTCGAGAATTAAGAAATAAGGGTTTTCAAAAGATTGTTTCTTTAGCTCCCGAGGTTTTGTAATTTACGCTTATGTTTATTAAGTTAAAAATAAAGAAAAATGATATTGTTAAGGTTTTAGCTGGACGAGACAAGGGTAAACAAGGTAAGGTAACCCAAGTTTTTCCCGAGGAAAGTTTAGTAGTGGTGGAGGGAGTAAATTTGAGGTTTAAGCATTTAAAAGCCAGTGGTAAGGGGCAGGGTGGTAGTAAAGTGCAGTTTGCCGCTCCTTTAAAGGCTAATAAGTTGATGGTGGTTTGTCCGCATTGTAGCAAAGGAACCAGAATTACTTTATCAACGACTACTGATGGTAAAAAAGTCAGGTTATGCCATCGTTGTAAGCAATCATTAGTGACTATTTAATCTATGAAAGAAAATCATAAAACAATTAAAGATTTGTGGCAGGCCGCTTGGTTAGTTTTGCAAAAGGAATTTTCTTTGCAAAATATTATGCAAATGCCTCGATTGCAAAAAGTAGTTCTGAATATTGGTTTAGGTAAGGTTTTAAGTGATACTAAACAACAGGAAAATGCTTTTAAAACTTTACAGCGTATTAGCGGACAAAAACCGGTTTTTACTAAAGCCAAGAAGTCTATTTCTAATTTTAAGATTCGGGAAGGTATGGTGGTGGGTGTTAGTGTAACTTTGCGTGGCCAAAGAATGTATGATTTTTTGGATAGGTTTGTCAATATTACTTTGCCTCGGGTTAGGGATTTTCGAGGTTTATCCAAAAAAATAATTGATCAGCAGGGTAATTTAACTATTGGTTTTAAAGAACACGTAGTTTTTCCGGAAATTAGGTCTGACGAAATAGAAGCCTTACACGGTTTGGAAGTTACAGTCGTAACTAGTGGTCGAGCCCGTGATTTAACTTTACGTTTATTTGAATTGTTGGGTTTCCCTTTTAGTAAGTAAACAAGATTATGTCTACAACCGCTCAAGAAGTAAAATCTCGCCGTTCTCTAACTAAGGCAAAATACTCTACTCGTATAGTGAGGCGTTGTTGGCGTTGTGGTCGAAAGCATGGTTATATGAGAGATTTTAATATGTGCCGTATTTGTTTTAGAGAATTGGCCAATAACGGTGAAATACCCGGTATTACAAAAGCCAGCTGGTAATTTATATTCCATTTTTAGTTTATGACAGATCCAATTAGTGACATGTTAGCTCGAATTCGCAACGCCGCTCTAGTAAATAAGAGCCGGGTGCTGGTGCCTTATTCCAACCTTAAGGCTGGGCTAGCTCAAATATTATTAGATGAAGGTTATATTGAAGCGATTGGTGAAGAAACTTCGCCAAAGAGGTCTTTGGTAATATCTTTAAAGTATCTTAAAGGTAAGCCAGCCATTCAAAATTTAAAAAGAATCAGCAAGCCTGGTCGACGGCATTATGTTAAAAGCGATTCTTTGCCTAAAGTTTTATCGGGTTTGGGTATAGCGATAGTTTCAACATCCCAAGGTTTAATGACCAACAAAAAAGCCCGGGCAGCTAAATTAGGTGGTGAGGTAATTTGTGAAATTTATTAAAGAAATTTATGTCTAGATTAGGAAAATTACCAATTAATATACCAGCCGGTGTTCAAGTGACTATAGTTGGTCGATCCTTTACCGCTAAAGGCCCCAAAGGTGAAGTAACCGAACAATTGCCTGGTCGGGTTAAGGTACAACAGACGGACAATGTTTTATCGGTTAGTGTGACCGATAGCTCTGACCGAGCACAACGGGCTTTATGGGGTTTAGCTCGGCAATTAGTTGCTAATGCTGTTCAAGGTGTCCACGAAGGTTATAGTAAATCTTTGGAATTATCGGGTATTGGTTTTAAGGTTCAAATAGAAGGGGAAACTTTAGTTTTTAATTTGGGTTTTTCTCATCCAGTTCGTTTTGATATTCCTAAAAATATTAGTGCTAAAGTAGAAAAAAACATTATCATTTTAACTGGCGCTAATAAGCAAGAAGTTGGTCAGGTAGCCGCCGAAATAAGGGCTTTGCGCAAACCAGAGCCTTATAAAGGTAAGGGTATAAAATATCTTAATGAAGTTATTCGTCGTAAGGCCGGCAAAGTAGTTAAGGCAGCTGGCGCTAAGTAGGAAAATATTTTATGAATAATTCTCGATCTCAAAATCGTATCCATCGCCATAAGCGGGTTAGAAGTCATGTCAATGGTACGGCGGCTTGTCCGCGGGTGGTGGTGTGGCGCAGTTTAAAACATATTTCGGCTCAAGCTATAGATGATGTTAAAGGCCATACTATAGTGTCAGTTTTAGATAAGGAATTAGACCTTAAAAAAGAACTTAAACCTTTGGCTATAGCGGCTCAAGTGGGCCAGTTATTAGGGGAAAAATTAGTTAAATTAGGTATCAAGGAAGCGGTCTTTGATCGAGCTGGTTTTGCTTATCATGGCCGGGTAAAAGCTTTGGCTGAAAGCCTCAGGCAAGCGGGTTTGAAATTTTAGGTAAAAATATATTATGGTTATGCAAAAATCACAAAATGACAGGCGCGGTTTTGGCCGGCGTGGCCCTAGACGGGACAGAGTAGAAGACGAATTTGATCAACGAATAGTGGAATTGTCCAGGGTTACTCGTGTTATGGCCGGTGGTAAAAGGATGCGTTTTCGGGCCTTAGTAGTAGTAGGCGACCGTAAAGGAAAAGTGGGCGCTGGCTTAGCTAAAGGTGCTGATGTCAGTTTAGCTATTAGCAAAGCGACTACTAAAGCCAAGCGGGATTTAATTAGTGTGCCTTTAAGAGGTGAAACTTTGCCCCACGAAACTACAATAAAATATAAGAGCGCTAAAGTTTTATTAAGACCAGCTAAAGTTGGTACTGGTATAATTGCTGGTGGTCCAGTTAGAATAGTTTTGGAATTAGCTGGTGTGCCTAACGTGGTTTCTAAAATATTAGGCTCAGCCAATAAAATAAATAATGTGCGGGCTGTTTTAGCCGCTTTTAGCCGTATGAAGATTGTTAAGAAATAAAATTATGGTATTAGCTTTAAACAGTTTAAGATCCCCAGCCAAATCAAGGCGTTCTAAGAAACGTTTAGGCCGTGGTAATGCTTCTGGTCATGGTACTTATTCTACTCGAGGCTTAAAAGGTCAACGAGCCAGGCAAGGTGGACGTAAAGGTTTGGGTCAGTTAGGTGTTAAGCATTTTGTTGCTCGTTTACCTAAAGTTAGGGGTTTTAAGAGTTTGCAAAAAAGTTTTGCTACGGTGACTATTGATCGTTTAGCTACTTTTCCCGACGGGACAGTGGTAGATTATTCTTTTTTAAAGAGTAAACGTTTGGTTCGTGGTCCGGTTCGGCCATTAAAGTTAATTGGTAATACTAAATTAACTGTTAAGTTAAAAGTTAAGGTTCAGGCTGTTTCTAAGGGCGCTCAGGCGGTTGTGGAAGCAGCTGGTGGTCAAGTAGAGATTGTGGCTGTTAAATAGCCATTTAATTAGATTTAGATTATGTGGCAAAAGATAGAACAAATTTGGAAAACACCGGATTTAAGAAATAATATTTTATTTGTTCTTTTTATTTTGGTAGTTTTTCGTTTATTGGCTCATTTACCGATTCCAGGAGTTGATGCTGTTGGCTTAAGAAATTTTTTTGCCTCTAATCAATTTTTTGGTTTGCTTAATATATTTTCTGGTGGTGGTTTGGAAAATTTTTCTGTGGTTATGTTGGGTGTGGGGCCTTATATAACAGCCTCCATTATTGTCCAACTGTTAACCATGATAGTACCTAAGTGGCAAGAAATGTCTAAAGAAGGTGAAGCTGGTCAACAAAAAATAAACCAGTATACCCGTTGGTTAACCGTACCTTTGTCTTTGCTTCAAGCTTATAGTTTTATGGTTTTGTTGCGTAGTCAAAGCGGGGGCGGGTTAATACCGGATTTGCAGGGTTTAAAACTTATTACTAGTTTAGTAACAGTAACAGCGGGTACAGTTTTTTTGGTTTGGTTGGGTGAAATAATTTCCGAAAAGAAAATTGGTAACGGGGTGTCTTTATTGATTTTTGCCGGTATCGTAGCTTCGGTGCCTAAACAAATTCAACAAACTATTGCTACTTACGACCCCACTCAGTTATTTAGCGTTATTATTTTTATAGCCATAGCCTTACTTACTGTGGTGGCGGTGGTGGTGGTTACTGAAGCTCAACGTAATATCCCGGTAACTTATGCTCGTATGGTTAGGGGTTCCACTACTTTAGGCGGGGCTACTAGTTATTTACCACTAAGGCTTTTGCAGGCCGGCGTTATTCCTATTATTTTTGCTATTTCTGTAGTCTTGGTGCCGCCGATGATTGCTCAATTTTTTGTTAAATCTCAATCAGCTTTGTTAGTTAAAGGAGCCGAATTTACCATAAATCTTTTTCAGAACCAGATATTTTATGGTGTATTTTATTTTATTTTAGTTTTTGCTTTTACTTATTTTTATACTTCAGTCGTTTTTAAACCAGATCAGGTAGCGGAGAATTTACAAAAACAAGGTGGCTTTATACCCGGTATTCGTCCTGGTAAAAGCACGGTTGATTTTCTTTCACAAACTATGAATCGAGTAGTTTTGCCCGGCGCCTTATTCTTAAGCTTGATTGCTGTTTTGCCTTTGGGTATGCAGGTGGTTACCGGTTCCCAGCTTTTGGTTATTGGAGGTACTTCCTTGTTAATCGTGGTGTCGGTAGTTATTGACACGGTTAGGCAAATAAATGCCCAGTTGGTTATGCGAGATTATGATGAATTATAAGAAGATTCTTGATAAAGTCGTTTAATCAAGGTAAAATTGAGCCGTTGGATTTTAAACAACGGTTTTTGTTTTTATGATATTAAATAGGCACTTTGTTATTATTGGTCCACAGGGTAGTGGCAAAGGAACCCAAGCCAAAAGATTAGCCGCCGGTTTTGGTTTGGCTCATATTTCTACTGGTGAAATTTTTCGGCAGGCTGTTAGCAGTGGTTCTAATTTAGGTCAGCAGGTAAAAGAGGTGATAGATAAAGGTCAGTTGATGCCCGATGACATTACCAATCATTTGGTGGGGGCTAGGTTAGGTGAGTCGCCTCAAGGATTTATATTAGACGGTTATCCTAGGACTTTGGCCCAGGCTGAATTTTTGTATAAATTAATGCCAGATGTTTTAGTTATTAATTTGGCTTTATCGGATGAAGAAGGAATTAAAAGAATTGCTGGCCGGCGGAATTGTTTGGTTTGTGGGGCAGTTTATCATATTGATTATCAGCCACCTAGCCAAGTGGGGATTTGTAATAAATGCGGTGGGGCTTTAGAACAACGGGTTGATGATGTTCCAGAAGTTATTAAACAGCGTTTACAAACTTATCATGATCAAACCGAACCTTTGTTAGAGTTTTATAAACAAAAAGGAACTTTGTTAACCATTGATGGCCATCAGACTATTGATCAGGTAGCGTCTTTGATAGAAAAAGAATTATTATCCAGAAAGTAGAATGTCTAAATTGATTAAAAAAAACGAAGAAATAGAAATAATGCGCCAAGGTGGGCGGATTTTAGCTGAGGTTCTACATTTAGTAGCTACAGAAGTTAAACCAGGCGTTAGTACGGCTTATTTAAATGATTTGGCGGAAAAATTATTAAAAGATAGGGGAGCTAAACCCTCTTTTTTACATTATGGTAAAGAAACTGGTAATCCTTATCCGGCGACTTTATGCACTTCGGTTGACAGCGCCGTAGTACATGGTTTGCCTAGTTCCAATATTATACTGCAAACTGGCCAGTTAGTTGGTTTAGATGTTGGTTGTTGGTATCAAGGCTTATGTACTGATATGGCTATAACCGTGGCCGTGGGGAAAATATCTAGCCAAGCAGAAAAGCTAATTAAGGTTACCAAGCAGGCTTTAAGTGTTGGTTTGGCTGTTATTAAAGACGGGGCTACTGTTGGAGATTTTGGTCAGGCTGTTCAGGTTTATGTTGAAAAGCAGGGTTTTAGTGTGGTTAAACAAATGGTTGGTCACGGGGTTGGTTATGCTGTTCACGAAGATCCGCCCATACCAAATTTTGGTCAGGCGGGCCAAGGTTTAAAGTTTAAAACTGGTATGACTGTAGCTTTAGAACCAATGGTTAATATGGGCCAGTCTGATATTAAAGTTTTATCTGATGGTTGGACAGTTGTAACTACTGACGGTAGCCTGTCAGCTCATTTTGAAGTAACTGTAGCCGTTACTGATAAAGGTTGTGAGATATTAACTAAATAAGATTTTACTTTTTAAGTTGGTTATATGAAGATTTTGGCCATAGATTATGGTAGTAAGCGAGTTGGTTTAGCTATTGGTGATACCGAAATAGGTTTAGCTTTTCCGCGTGGTGTGCTAAAAGATTTATCTGATAATGAAATATTAACAGCTATTACAAGTTTGATAACCGAAGAAGGTGTTAGTCGAGTAGTAGTAGGGGAGCCAGTAAGTTTATCTGGTCAAATTTCCGAACAAACTAAAGATTGCCAGCGTTTTGCCAAATTATTAACAGATAGCTTATCGGTGCCGGTTAGTTTGCAGGATGAAAGATTAACTTCGCGACAGGCTGATACGGCCATTAATCAAGGTAGTCCTAAGGAGCGTGATGAATTGGCGGCAGTTTTTTTATTACAAACCTGGTTAGATAAAACTAAACAAGGTTAATATGAAAATTATTTTTTTTATTATCAGTTTTATAGTGGCTTATAGTTTAACTTTTTTAGTAAAAAAAGTAGCTTGGCATTTTAAAATAGTGGATAATCCGGATAATCTAAGAAAAATTCATTCACAACCGGTGGCTTTGTTGGGCGGTACGGCTATTTGGTTAACAGTTTTGTTGTTGGTTGGTTATTTAGCCTTTTTTACAGATTTAATAATTGGTCGAGATATAACTGCTAGACAAATTATAAGTTTAATGATTGGCAGTGGTTTATTAATGGTCGGCGGGTATTTGGATGATTGCTACAAACTTAAGCCTTGGCAACAGATTCTTTGGCCACTGCTAGCGGTGGCCACTGTTATGGTTGGCGGTGTGACAGTTTCGGCTGTTACCAATCCCTTGGGCGGTGTTATTAAGCTTAATGATTTTTGGCCTTATTTAGGCTTGTTTTTGACCTTTTTTTGGCTGTTAGGCACTATGTATACCACTAAATTATTAGATGGTTTAGATGGTTTGGCTACGGGTATTGGTTTAATTGGTAGTTTAATAATTTTTGGTTTAACTCAAGTAACAGCCTTTTACCAGCCGTCGGTTGGTTATTTGGCTTTGGTGATGGCGGGCGCTTGTTTAGGTTTTTTGTGGTGGAACTGGCAGCCGGCTAAGATTTTTTTGGGCGAAGGTGGTAGTTTGTATATTGGTTTTATGTTGGGTGTATTGGCTATTATTAGCGGTAGTAAAATTGCTACGGCTTTGTTAGTTATGGGCGTGCCGATATTGGATGTGGTTTGGGTAATTATTAGACGTTTGTTTTTGGAAAAGAAAAGTTTAGCAGCTTCAGATAGGCGCCACTTGCACCATCGTTTATTGGATGTTGGTTTATCGCATCGTCAAGCAGTGGTTTTTCTTTATGTTTTAACTGCTTTGTTTGGTTTAACAGCTTTATTTTTAAGTAGCTTAGGTAAAATTTGGGCTTTGCTGGTTTTGGTTTTAGTAATGATAATGTTAGGTATAGTATTGGTTTGGGCTTATAAAAAAAAGCAAGGCCAACTTATATAAGCGGACCTTGAAGGAATTATTGTGTATATTAATTTATAAATTCAGCAATAGAGAAAACAGAGATTTTTTTGTCAAAATATATTTGAGGATCTTTGCAAGATTCTTTTACTGTTGACATTATTTTATTTGGTTTAATTGACCAGCGATTACATTCTATTATCAGATTGGATATTTTGTTGTTAGTAAAAATATCTTTATTTGTTTCTAGAATGTTTTTTTCAATTTCTTTAAATATTGTTTTTTCAAATTCTTCTTTGTCTATAGATTCAAAAAGTTGATTTCTTAAGATGTCTATTTCTTTTTTTTCTTTGGTGGCAATTTTTATATTATCTATTAATTCTCTAAACTCAGGCAAGTTATTTAGTTTATCGAATTTTTCGTGAGAAGTTTCGTCTTCATATTTTATATTGTAACTATTGATAGACGATTTTAGGAATTTCTCCCTGTCAGTTTCTATGATGGAATATTTTTTACAAAACAAGGAAAATTGTTCAATAAATATTTGGGTAGAAGTGCTGGTTATTCTAGATTTAACTAACTGAAAGAACTCTTCTAATAAGGCTATCAGTGCTATTTCCATGATGTACTCCTAATTGTTAAGGTTGTTTTTGTTTTGGGTGACCAAATTTATTTAATAGATTTTTAAAGAATACTTTACTATAATACCAATATGCTAAAAAAGTCAAGCCTTATAGGGCTAAGTTTGGTAGTAATTTTATTGGCCGGTTGTAGTGCTCAGCAGACTCTTAAAACCTTACCAGAAAAAAGAATTAAATTAGCTCAGGGTGAGTTAACAGTGGAACTAGCTACTACCCCAGAGGATCAAGCTAAAGGTTTGTCTGGTCGGCCTTTTTTAAATAAAAATCGGGGAATGTTGTTTGTTTTTGGTCAGTCGGATGTTTATACTTTTTGGATGGATAAAATGAACTTTTCTATTGATATAATTTGGTTTTATCAAGGTGTGGTGGTGGGTATAAACAGTAACGTGCCACCACCCTTACTAGAAGATCCTCGTGTGCAAACTGTTACCCCGCCTCAACCAGTGGATATGGTTTTAGAAACTTCAGCTGGTTGGGCTAAAGAAAATAATGTTAAAGAGGGTCTTAAAATTGAATATTTACCCTAAGATTAGCCAAAAAAATTAATTGTTTGCAGGGTTGACACTAGCCAGTGGTTATAGTATTCTACCTAAGCTTATATTTTTAATGGTATTTAAATTATGTCTAAGATGGCCGTAGTTCGCACTGGTGGCAAACAGTATTTGGTTCACGAGGGCGATGTTTTAAAAATAGAAAAAATTAATTCGGAAGTGGCTAAAGATTTTGTTTTAAATGATGTTTTGTTAACAGCCGAAGATGATGGTTCTGAAGTAACCATTGGCCAACCCAATGTAAAATTGGAAATTAAGGCAACGGTTTTAAAACAGGGTCGGGCTAAAAAAATAAGAGTAGTCCATTATAAAGCCAAGGTCAGGTATCATAAAGTTTATGGCCACCGGCAGCCTTTTACCGAAGTTAAGGTAGGTAAGATATCTTAAATAAACTAATCAACCTAATGCTTTAGTTTTAAAAAACTAAAGAACAAGGATATAACATATGCTCGATGACGAGCTGATACAAAATGATGACCAAGCCAACGATGACGTTGCTGGTTATCAACCTCAAGAAGAAGAAACAGAAGAGTACGACAAAGAATCTGAAGAGGAAGAAGAAGATGATGAGGATGATGAATAAATAATATAACCCCACTTGGCTTAAAGCTAAGTGGGGTTATAGATTGGCTACCAGTATTATTACAATTCCCGTCGTTCTTTAAGAGCGTTTTCCAAAGTTATTTCGTCAGCATATTCCAAATCAGCTCCCATGGGCAGGCCACGAGCCAGGCGAGTAACTTTTATTTTTAAAGGTTTTATCATTTGACTTAAATATAAATTGGTTGTTTCGCCATTTATGTCAGGATTAAGGGCCAGAATTACTTCTTGAACGCCATTGGTTTTTAAGCGATTTATTAATTCTTTAAAACGTATTTGATCCGGCGTTATGCCTTCCAAAGGATTTATTAAACCACCCAAAACATGATATAAACCATGGAAGGCGTGAGTTTTTTCTAGGGCGGGTATATTTTGGCTGGCGGCTACTACGCAGATAATATGATGATCACGTTTACTATCGGTACAAATCTGGCAAGGATTCTGATCGGCAAACCTAAAACAAACAGAACAAGTACCTACTTCAGCATGGACTTTTTTTAGACTAGCGGCAAAATTTAGTAAATTATTTTTTGGTTTTTTAAGTAAATAGTAAACTAAGCGTTCAGCTGTTTTAGGGCCGATGCCAGGTAGTTGGGAAAATTCTTTGAGTAATTGTTCTAAAGCGTGCGGAGTGGGTGACATGATAGAAAAAATTAAAAATTTTAAATCCTAAATCCTAAATCCTAATTTTGATTTGGGTATTGAGAATTATTTAAGATTTAGTCCCGCCAGGGCGGGATTAAGATTTGTTTATTTTGACTTATTAACACTTGTTTATTATACCAAAAAGAGCTTATAAATAAAGCTCTTTTTAGCAGTGAATTAGTTAGTCTTAAAGATTAACGATTAAGACCTAAACTCATACCTCTGCCAAAATGTAAGCCTCGGTTGGCACCTTTGTTAAAGGGTTGGTTGTTAGGGTGATTGTTTTGCCTTTCGGCCATTTGTTGTAAACGGCTGTCAGCTTGGTCTTGAGTAATAATTCCAGCACTTACCATTTTTTGTAATTTTTCCTGATGATTGGCTTTTATTTTAGCTTGCCAATCAGCTAAGGAGATATTCTGTTGCTCGGCAATTTGTTGGAAGTTTAAACCAGAATCCAGTTTGGTTTTTAATTCGTCGCTAGTTAGGCCTAATATTTTAGCTTTACTATCTAACATATTTTGCCGACCAAAACCGGCTTGGTTATTTTTGTAACTGTTGGTTGGTCCAGCGGCTAAAGCAGTATAAACCAAGCCTAAACCCAAAACTAACGAAGTTACCATAATAGCTGTTTTTTTCATAAGTTTACTAAGATAAGTTTTTATTAATCGACCTTTCACTTATTAATACAAACGGGCCGACTCTTTTGTTTCATAATTAGGGATTGGGTAATGGTCGCGGGTTGCGTAATTTACCCGGACCTCGTCCATTTTGCATATGAGGGAAGTTTATTTTTTCTTGATCATCTATTTTTCTAACCCCCTTAGCTTTGATGGTTTGGTTACTGGTTGGTCCGTGGATTATGACTTTATCGCCAATGTGGAAATCTTTATCAAAAGGAAAGCGAGTGGTTGGGCTTATTTTTACTAACCACAGAGTTTGCAAATTATCTTCAATTTCCCAATTATTATTTTGTATATCTGTGATAGTGCCAGCGGTAGCGCCTAACCAGCGGCCATTAAGATTTTGGCTATAGACTGGACCTAAAACTGGTAATTGTCGGTTAAAGGCTTTTTCAGCCAGTCGGGCATGCAAAGGGGTTAGATTAATAGCTAAGCCGATTATTAGGCTTACAACTATAGTGAGTCCAACAGTGTAAGCGGCTGGTTTTTTATAAGCTGGTGTTTGGCGCCAAGCTAATAAGCTTAAACTTAAACCCAGTAAAGTAACGATTATTAAGGCTAAAATAGGCAAGGAATTTAGAAAAATATTTAAACCAGACCAACCAAAGCCTTTAAAAACTAAACTATTATAACGTAGAACATAAACTATAAAACTAGTTAGCAGTATTAATAATAAGCTAAACAATAGGCCGCTTAGCCAACTTAAAACTCGGCCCGTAGCAAAGAAAGTTTTGCTGTGCATTTTTACTTGGCCGCTGGTTATTTTGGCTGTGACCAGTTGTTTAAGGTTATTTAAATTGAGTGGTTGATTGAGTTTAGTCATATTTTAAATCCTGTGGTTGGCAAATTTTTTTAAGCTCTTGGCCAGCCCGTTTGAGCCGGATGCTAACTGTGCCCAAAGGTATTTTTAGAATTTCTGCTATGTCTTTGAAGGATAAGTCTTCTTGGTGGCGCATAATAACTACTTCGCGGTATTTGGGTTTTAATTTTTTTAAACAGTCATCTAAATGTTCTTTCAGTTCTTTATCCAAAATATCTTTATTAGGATCTTCGGGAGCTACAGGATGGGGCCACAGGGTGTCGGGGTCAAAAAACGGCAAGGGGCTGTAGCTTAAACGTTTTAAAAAATTAAAGCTTAAATTATGGGCGATACGGTACAGCCAGGGCGACCAACGCATATCAATTTTAAAGCTATTAATATTTTGGTAAGCTTTTAAAAAGGTTTCCTGAACAATATCTTCGCTATCTGGCCGGTTATTGGTTAGCCGTTTTACATAGCGCAGAATTTTTTCTTGATAGCGGGACATTAGTTGGTCAAAGGCTTCAAATTGGCCCTGTTGTACCTTATTAGCTAATTGTTCGTCTGTTAAAGCAGTTAAGTCCATATCTATATAATACAATTAATTGGAGATTTTGTTTCATTTTTTAAAAACCCGCTTAATCAAGCGGGTTTTTTGGATAAATTGAGGATAGCTTGCTTTAGTTCTGGTAAATTAATACAGCCGTCATTGTCGGAAAAATGGCCACGGTCTGGCAAAATAATTATTTTAGCGCCCTGTTGTTTAAAAGGTGTAATTTGTTTAGCCGGCACAGCCCAATCATTGTTAGAGAAAAAACAAATTAAATTAGGACAAACTTGTTTGATTTTGGGCCAAGCAATCGGTTTATTAAAAAAATTAGCCAGAGGTTGGTATTTGGCATCTTTTAGCATTTGACTAAAACCGGCCACCAAGAAGACGCCGCCGATTTTTATATTGTTTGGCAATTGTTCTAAATACCGCAGTATGGCAATACAGCCTAAACTGTGGCCCACCAGGTAAGTTTGTTGGTCCGGATTAGGAATATTTTGAATTATGGTATTTACCCAGTCTTGTTGGAGAGGTTGTTTGGGGTTGGGCATTTGCGGATTAAAAACTGTCCATCCGGCTTGCTCTAATTCATTTTTAAGCCAGCCTTTAAAACCATTGTCTGGGCTACCACCAAAACCATGAATTATAACTGCTTGTTTCATTGATTAAGTAGTTTAATTTGCTGATTAATTTCTTGTTCTGTTAGCAGGGTTCGATTAATTTCCGGCGTATTGCGGTAAAATTCAGCTCGGACATAATCAACTTTTTCTGTGGAGTCACTTTGTGGCCGGGGAACGATATGAATATGTAAATGGGGGACGGTTTGTCCGGCTGTTTCAGAAAAATTAATAGCTAAATTATAACCAACAGCTTTAAAAACTTTTAATAACTGGGGTAAATATTTTTTTAAATCATTTAACAAAAGGGAGTTTTCTTCGGTGGTTAGGTCGGTTAAAGCCAGGCAGTGTTTTTTGGGAATTATTAAAGTATGCCCAGGTTTAAGGGGTCGTCTGTTTAGTAGCCAATAAAAGTATTTATTTTCCAAATAAATTCTGGTGGCGAAATTGTTTTTATTACAAAAATCGCAAGCCTTTTCCATAAGTTATTACTTAAGTCCAGGAATATTCAAACCGCCTTGCTGACGCACTTTGGCGGCCATGATTTTTTGTACTTTTTTGTTAGCTTCATTAACCGCTTCTTTAAGGCCTTTTTCTAAGTCGGATTTTTTATCAGGCGTCATTAATTCTCGGTCAATAATTATTTCTTCTATTTCCTGATTGCCACTCATTTTAACCGTAACTTTACCCCAGGCAGCCGAGGTTTCTACGTGTTCTTGCGCTAACAAGTCTTGAATGGATTTAGCTTGATGTCTTAAATCTTTAATTTCTTTGAGTTTGGAAAACATGCTCATAGTTATAATGGTTATTTAATAATTTTTATTGAGGAGGGGGAGTAGTCGATTTTTTTTCTAAACTTTTAAAACTAACATAGGCCTCGTTGAAGAACAATTTTACTAAGCCAGTTGGACCATTACGATGTTTGGCAATGTGAATTTCGGCGATATTTTTTTCTTCAGGTAGTAAATCTTCGGTTTGGTAGTTTTTATCAGCGGCTTTGCGATAAATAAACATTACTACGTCGGCATCCTGTTCAATAGAACCAGATTCTCTTAAGTGAGCTAGTTTAGGTATGGCTGGTTTACTCATTTCTACGGCACGAGATAACTGCGACAAAGCTAGTACTGGTACATTAAGTTCGCGGGCCAAGGCTTTTAGGCCGCGGGTTATTTCGGCCACTTCTTGCACGCGATTTTCTGCTGAGCGTCCTTCCATTAATTGTAAGTAATCCACCATAATAAGGCCTAAACCATGTTCCATTTGTAAACGTCTGGCTTTGGCTCTTATTTCCATTATATTAGCAGTAGCTGAATCATCTATAAAAATTGGTGCTTCCGATAGTACGCCCATAGCATGGCCAATGCGGGGAAAATCGTCTTCTCGTTCGGAAAGTTTGCCAGTACGCATGCGCCACATATCTACATTGGCTTCGGAGCACAACAGGCGATCAACTAGTTGTTCTTTGGACATTTCTAAAGAAAAAATGCCCACTGGTATTTTTTGTTTGGTGGCGATTTGGCGGGCTATATCTAAAGCCAGGGCGGTTTTACCAACACTGGGTCGGGCGGCTAAAACAACCAAGTCGGATTTTTGCAAACCAGCCAGAATATTATCCAAATCGGTAAAGCCGGTGGCCAGGCCTCTTAATTTACCCGATTCTTTGTGTAATTCATCTATACGGTCAAAAGCTTCATTAAGAACGTGTTTAATCGGAATAAAATTTTCCCGATAATATTTTTGGGAAATGCCGTAAAGTTTTCTTTCGGCTTGGTCTAGTAAGTCTTCAATGTCATCGGTTTCTTGGTAACCTAGGCCGGTAATTTCGGCAGCGGCTGATAACATGCGTCGCAAAGTACTTTTGCGTTGGACTATTTTGGCGTAGTGTACTACATGGCTAGCCGTGGGAACGCTTTCCGCTAGGCTGGACAAGAAGCTGTGGCCGCCAATACTTTCCAGCTTGCCTTTTTCTTGCAAACGGCTGGATAAAGACAAAATATCAATTGGCGTGCGGGCTTCATATAGTTGCACCATGGCTTCGTAAATATCACCATGAGCATCTTTATAAAAATCATTAGGTTCTAAAATATCAGCTATTTTAACAATAGCATCTTTGTCTAATAATAGGGCGCCTAAAGTGGATATTTCAGCTTCCAGATTTTGTGGCGGCATTTTATCAGCCCGAATAGCTGTAGATGGTTTATTCATAGTAGCGTTATTTTACACAGATAAGGTCTTAAGGGGCAAGGGTGCTGAATACACAATTTGTTCACAAGCAGTTTAATTATTGGCTTTTATTAGTCTGGTCGGCTAAAATACTTATAGTTATGTCGGATATTGAATATGTTATTTTTGATGTGGAAACAACTGGTATGGATCCTAAAGCGGGCCATGCCATAGTTGAGTTGGCTGCGGAAAAGTTAAAACAGAATAAGGTGGTAGATTCTTTTGATACCATAGTTAATCCTAATCGACGAGTGGAAGCCGAGGCTGTGGCCATTCATGGTATAACCAATGAGATGATTTTAAATCAAGGCAAGCCTTTAATAGAGGTAATACCGGCTTTTATGTTGTTTGCCTCTGGGGCAACTTTGGTGGCGCATAATGCCAAGTTTGATTTATCTTTTATTAACAAACATTTAAGCGATTTAGGTTTACCGCCGTTGAGTAATCCAGTTTTAGATACTTTAGATTTGGCTAAAGCTAAAGTTATGATTGGTAGTTATAATTTAGGATATTTAGCCAAGCATTTTTCCATATCCCAACCAACTGCTCATCGGGCTTTGGCTGATGTGCAGGTAACTAGGGAATTGTTGTTAAAGCTATTAGCTTTGCCGGATAGAAATTAGTAAGAGGTTTAATTTTGTAAAGTAAGTCACTACAACAAAAAATTACAGTACTTTAAAAGTACTGTAATTTTTTTGTGGTATATTTATACAACCACGCTTAAACCTATTTTAGCAAAAATTTCTGAAACGGACGAACACTTCGCCCCACTACCACTCGCTTTTCGCGCCGATGGGATTTGTATTTTACAAAGCAAAATGCACCGCAAGAAAATATGGAGTTGTGCGTGGTATAGCCACCTAATAAACTTACAGTAAAGTTATCGATAGTATTAAAATTAACTACTTGACAGTATTTAACCATAGGTGTAGTATTAAGATAGTTTAACTGTAGTACAGTTAATATTTTATCCACTAATTATAAATAGCATTATGTCAAATATCGCTAAAAAGTTAAGAAAGTTAAGAGAAGTCAAAGGGTTATCTCAAGAAAAATTAGCGCGATTGGCCGATGTCGCCCTTAATACGATTGTAAAAATTGAAACCGGCAGGAACCAGAACCCAACACTCGATACACTCAAGAAAATAGCGAAAGCGCTTAATGTAAAGGTCGATGACTTCATCTAAAAAACAAGTGTTTAATACTATCACAAGATAAGTAAGTTACGAGAAAGGTCTTAATAATCAAAAATAATCATTTATAAAAATTTATGAAAAAAATTAATAAAAATTCAATAATAACTACGTTGGTTGTTTTCTTAATGTTTATCACTTCAGCAATTACTGTATTCGCGGCTGGTCCAGCCACAGTAAATCTTGGATCAGCGGGTGATTTTGTTATTTTGACAAAATCAGGAATTTCAACCACTGGAGCCACCTCAATTACTGGAGATATTGGGGTAAGTCCAATCAGCGCAACTGCTATGACTGGTTTTGGGTTAACAATAGATGCTTCGAATACATTTTCGACGTCAGCTCTAGTGACCGGAAAAGCATATGCTGCTGATTATATGTCTCCTACACCTGCTAAAATGGTTACAGCTATAAATGATATGGAAACTGCCTATACAGATGCTGCTGGAAGAATAAATCCGACGGCTACTGAATTAGGAGCAGGAAACATTGGGGGAATGACCCTTGCTCCAGGACTTTATAAATGGAGCACTGGTGTAACAATACCAACAGACGTTACTCTTTCTGGTGGCGCAAATGATGTTTGGATTTTCCAGATAGCACAAACTCTTACTGTAAGCTCCTCTGTGAAAGTTGTCCTTAGTGGTGGTGCACAGGCTTCTAATATATTCTGGCAGGTTGCAGGCCAAACTACACTCGGAACAGGCTCTAACTTTAGTGGAAATATATTGGATCAAACAGCAATTGTGTTAAACACTGGTGCAACACTAAATGGTAGAGCTCTTGCTCAAACCGCAGTCACTCTTGATGCTGATATTGTTTCGATTCCTACTGTTTCAACTCCAACACCCACAATAACTCCTACACCAACTCCAACACCCACAATAACTCCTACACCAACTCCAACACCCACAATAACTCCTACACCAACTCCAACACCCACAATAACTCCTACACCAACTCCAACACCCACAATAACTCCTACACCTCCACTTCTAGTAGTCTCTCCAAAACTACCAAATACGGGAATTGGTTTTGACGAGAAAGGTACTCCCTGGAATATCGTCATCCTGGCGGGCGTCTTTGCGGTCTCAATTTTTTTCTACTTTGTTCGAAGAAAACAAACGGTTTAGTCTAAGCATTGAGAAAAACTAATGAGCAAATGCCAGACAAATTTTTGTCTGGCATTTGTGGTCATGAACCTTTTGTAAAATTTATGCAATTAAAAATTTTATCAAAACGAACATTATTATCAATAGTTATCCTTTCAGGATTAACTCTTTTTATCGTATTTCTTTTGTATTTTTTACCTAAAAGCTCAACTCAAAATGGCTCGGCAATGCTTGTTGAAAATGTCGTCACTATTCCAAACTTAGAACAAGCAAACGTTGGATTACCAGAGCGTCTCAAAATTCCAAGTATAAATGTTGATGCTCCAATTGAGTATGTGGGTCTTACATCCGACGGAGCAATGGACGTACCAAAAGACCCTGTTAAAGTAGCATGGTTTAATCTTGGGCCGCGTCCCGGGCAGAGTGGTAGTTCCGTTATTGCCGGGCATTACAGCTGGAAGAATGACCTGCCGGCGGTATTTGATAATTTATATAAACTACGCAAAGGTGACAAAATATCTGTTGAAGATGAAAAAGGGGTGAATATTATTTTTGTTGTCCGCGAAATTCAGATATATGACAAAAATGAGGATGCTTCTGATGTGTTTGACTCAAGCGACGGAAAAGCGCATCTTAATCTAATTACTTGCACGGGAGTTTGGAATAAGGCGGAGAAAACTAGTTCCGGTCGGCTCATAGTGTTTACTGACAGAGAGTAAGAAAAAATGGTTCCGCGAGCCACCCACGAATTGGTTTTAAAAATTTTCCCCGGCCAGTTTTGTATTGGTGGGTCCAGTGGGGCTCCTCTTTTCCCAAAATTTCGCACTCTCCTTTGAAGAAGGCTCGATTTTTCCCAAAAAGAGCTGGGGTCATCTAAAAAGTGAAGCAGTTCACTTTTTATCCGTACCCTTCGATCCCCATATAATCAAAAACTCCATTCTATTGAATGGAGTTGTAAGACCGAATAAATCCCGTCAGACGGGATGGTGGGTCCAGTGGGGCTCGAACCCACGACACGCGGCTTAAAAGGCCGCTGCTCTACCAGCTGAGCTATGGACCCCTATTTATAATCTGTTACTAAAGTGCGTTTCGTATCTTAGCAGAACCTTCTTAGATAATCAAGGGATTATTAACCTTTTATTACTAAGTAAACAATATAAACTATATAACTTATTACGAATAAAGCGCCTTGCCAACGTTCAATAATTCTTTTTTGTCCAATAAAGGTAAAAAGAAAAAGCAAAATTGTGGCGAGCATGGTAACGCCCAAATCTATATTAGAACTGGTGTTAAAAGGTAAGGGTTTAACTATGGCACTAACACTGACAATCCACAAAATGTTAAAAATATTACTACCAACCACGTTACCAATGGCAATATCAGGATTCTTTTTCCAAGCAGCCACGACTGAGGTAAAAAGTTCAGGCAGGCTGGTACCAATGGCTACAATGGTTAAACCGATTAAGGATTCGCTTATGCCCCAATTTTTAGCTAGGGCGACGGCGCTATCAACTACCCAATTGCCACCTAAGCTTAAACCAATAATACCGATTATTACCAGGGCGATTGATTTGCTAATAGGTAGTTGTTTTATAGCAACCTCATCTGGGCTTGTTTTATTGCGACTAATTTCAAAAACATAGTACAAAAAAATCAGAAAGAATAAACCTAAAATAATTCCATCAGATACATCAATAATATTAATGGAAGCTTTATTTATTAATTTGTCGTTGGCTAGGATACCTAAAGCAGCTACGGCCAAAAGAGCTAAAGGGATTTCTTTCCAAACTGTACTGGTTTTAATAGCTAAAGGGTAAATTAAAGAAGCTATGCCGATAATTAATAAGATGTTAGAAATATTACTACCTAGTACGTTGCCAATGGCAATATCTGTATTGCCACGTAAGCTGGCTAATAAATTAACAATAAGTTCCGGCATGGAAGTGCCGAAAGCCACGATAGTTAGACCAATTACTAAGGCTGGGATTTTAAGTCGTTTAGCTAAAGAAGAAGCGCCATCGACCAGCAAATCAGCTCCTTTAATTAGTAGGACGAAACCGATTATTAAAAAAATAATTGACCAAGTCATAAAAGTAGCTTATTGAAACAAACAAAAGTAAGTTTAATACTATAAGATGTGTTATATTATTATAGTATGCGTAATTATTCCAGCAAAAGCAATAAGCCTATGACGCGTTACCGAACGCCGTCTCGTTTTAAGGTGCAACAGGCAGAGCAGGTAAAAAGACATAAAGGAAATGTTAAAAAGAAATTTAATTTTAATCATTTTAATAAAATAGGTAATTAAGAAGTTTTTATGCCCAGTTTAGAAGATTTAAAAGTCGTGCCGAAAGCTTGGCACGCTTTGTCGGCTAGTGAGATTTTAAAGGAACTTAAAAGCTCGTTAAAGGGTTTGTCAGAACAATCGGTTTTGGTGCGTTTGGTTAGGGTTGGCCCCAATTCTTTACCAGAACGTCGGCAACCTGGGGCACTTAGTTTGTTTTTTAATCAATTTAAAAGTGCTTTGGTCATTATTTTATTAGTGGCAGCGGTGGTTACTTTGGCTTTGCAGGATTGGTTAGATGGTTTTGTTATTTTGGTAGCAGTAGCTATTAACGCAGCAGTAGGTTTTGTACAGGAATATAAAGCCGCTAATGCTCTTAAGGAATTACAAAATTACGTGGAGGATTATGCTCGTTTAAAAAGAGACGGTCGTAATACAGCGGTATTAGTTAAAGATTTGGTACCAGGAGATATTATTTATTTACAGCCGGGCGATAAAGTGCCGGCCGACGCCAGATTATTGCAGGCCACAGAATTAGAAGCTAATGAAGCGGCTTTGACTGGTGAATCCGAGCCCATCAAAAAGAAAATAGGAAAATTAACCGCTACTACAGTGATGGCTGAAAGGTTTAATATGGTTTATCAGGGCAGTACTATAACTCGTGGTCGCGCTTTAGCGGTGGTGGTAGCGACTGGTTATCATACCCAATTGGGTAATATTGCCCAACTTCTTTTGGCAGTTAAAGAAACTGATACTCCTTTGCAAGTTAAACTGGCGCGCTTAGCCAAGTATATTGGTTTAATAGTCATGTTTGTTTGTTTGGGGATTTTGTTATTAGGATTAAGTTTTTCTTATAGTTTTCAGCAGATGTTTACTTTGGCTGTGGCTATTGCCGTGTCAGCCGTACCAGAAGGTTTGGTGGTTTTGGTAACCGCTATTTTAGCCTTGGGTATGCGTCGGATTTTAAAGCGTCAATCTTTGGTTCGTAAATTAGTGGCGGCTGAAACATTAGGTTCCACTACGGTAATCTGTGCTGATAAAACAGGCACCCTGACGGCCGGCCAAATGAAGGTAAGTCAATTAGTTTTGCCGAATTTGGAAGGCTGGCCAGAAGTTCAGCCCTTGTCGGAAAATATTACGGCTCAAAATTTATTGTTAGCTGGTGTAATGGTTTCTGATGCCTATAAAGAGTATAAAACTCAAAGTGGTGAGTATTTTGTCGTGGGTAGTCCAACAGAAAGAGCTCTTTATTTAGCGGCTGAAGAGCAGGGTATTTTAATAGAACAAAGCCGAGCTAGTCAGCCACAAATTAAGGTTTTGCCTTTTAATTCCGAAAGGAAATTGATGGCTTCTTTACATAAAAAAGATAAAGAAGTTATTTTGTACGTTAAAGGAGCGCCAGAAAGATTATTGGAAAGGTGTGTGGATTTGGAAATAACTTCTGGAATTGTAAAATTAGATCAGGCTAAAAAGCAGGCTTTTGTGGATTTAATAGCTAAGATGAGTGGACAAGGTTATCGCTTATTAGCTTTAACCAAACGGACTCTAAAAACCGTGGTGGCTAAAAAGTTTATTCTTACGGAAGATAATCTTAGCAATCTAACTTTATTGGGTTTGGCCGTGTTAAATGATCCATTGCGCGTTGGAGTAGGTGACACTTTGCTTAAAGCCAAGCGGGCGGGTTTAAGAATTATAATGATAACTGGTGATCATAAACTTACAGCCCAAGCCATTGCCATTCAGGCTGGTCTTAAAGCTGAGTCTAATAATATTTTAGATGGTTATGAATTAGCTGATTTGACGGCGGAAGATTTAGCGATTAGTTTAAAAGAAATTTCTGTGATTGCTCGGGCTACCCCTCAGGATAAATTAAATATAGTTAGGGCTTTACAAGGTCAAGGCGAAGTAGTAGCCATGACTGGCGATGGTGTTAATGATGCGCCGGCTTTGCAAGCGGCCGATATTGGCATATCTTTTGGTGCGGGAACGGATGTAGCCCGTGAAGCCAGCGATATGGTATTGCTGAACAATGATATTTCTACTATCGTGGCGGCGGTGGAAGAAGGCCGGACGATTTATAATAATATTCGTAAAGTTTTATTATATTTAATGTCAGATAGTTTTGCTGAGGTGGTTTTAATAGTTGGCGCTTTATTATGGAGTTTGGTTAGGGGTGGTCCGGTCTGGTTGCCTTTGTTGGCTACACAAATTTTGTGGATAAATTTAGTAGCTGATACTTTTCCCGCTTTAGCTTTGGCCAGCGATCCAGGTCGGCCGGAAATTATGGAACAGCCACCCATCTCTCGTCAGCAGCCGATTTTAGATTTAAAAGATCGGTTAGTTATTGCCGGTATTAGCCTTTTGAAAGGTTTAGGAGCTTTAGTTATTTTTATGGTTTTAACAGGTTGGTTGATGTCGGAGGATACTGTGCGGACTATTATTTTTAGTTTAATGGCGGTTTCCACGCCGCTTTATGCCTTTAGCTTAAAACAGTTTGGTGTGCCTTTGTGGCATAAAAGCAATTGGAATAACAGATCTTTAGTCGGAGCTGTTTTATTAAGTTTAGGCTTACAGTTGTTGGTTGTTTATTGGACACCTTTACAAAAAGTTTTTTATACCGTTCCTTTAACCTTAGAGCATTGGTCAATAGTGTTATTTTTTACTTTATTTTTGATAGCGGTTTTGGAAGTAGTTAAATTTATTTTTTTCAAAAGTAAAAAATTATCCGTGCCATCATCGGTTAGCAGTATTTAGTGTTTGTTATTTATATAAAAAATAAAATATATAAAACAACACCCACCCTTATTAAAGAGTGGGTGAGTAGGAATTAGAATTGAATCGTATTATTCAATTTCAAAACTCATAGTTACTTGGACAATTATTTCTTGACTCCCAGCTTCTATAGTTGGCGCTATAGTTTTGGCTGATTCAGCATAGGATAAATCTTGGCTTAGATAATTTCGGTAAGGAGTTGGTGAATTAGTATTTTCTGAAAAAGAGCGGACTTTGCCTAGTTTTACACCAGCCGCTTCAGCCAAAGCAAGGGCTTTTTCTTTAGCTTGGGCAATGGCTTTAAGTCTTGCCTCGTTTCGCAATTGTTCTGGATTATCGACAGTAAAATTAAGCTGGCCGATTTGATTGGCACCCTTACTTAAAGCACCATCTAAAACTTGGCTGGCTTTATCCAGTTGTCTTATTTTAACTTCAATGGTTTGATTTAATTCGTAGCCGTCAAAAATTTGTTTGCCAGTTTCTTGGTTGTAAGCGTACAGTGGTCTTAAATTATAGTTGGTGGTTTTGATATCTTTTTTATCAATGTCTAGGCCCTTAAGATAAGAAACAATATCATTCATTTTTTTATTGCTATCTTGTTGGACGGCAGCCACGGTTTTGGATCGGTTTTCTACAGATAGAGAAATTATGGCTACGTCTGGAATGGCGACAACTTTACCTTCACCACTTAAACTTACTGTATCATTGGTACTGCGGGGATTTTGCCAGTGATTTAATTCTTGGTAAGATAGGCCAGCTTGAAAAATTTTGTGAACACTTAGGGTGGCTAGCCATAATATTAGTAACAGACCTAAAGCTATTTTTAGTTTGCTGGGTATTTGACTATAGGGTTCATTGATCATAGTTTTTAGGTTAATAATTAGAACGTTTATATTATAGCTTACGATTCAGTTTAATATTAGTAACACTTTGCTTAAAATACCAGACTTTAGTTATAATTCATAAATAAGTCAGTCATGTTACTTTTTGGATTAACTAGCGTATAATTAGTTAGAATTTATTATTTAACAGCCCTAAATAGGCTAAAGCCTGTTTAGGTTATAAAAAGGGAATGTTTTATGGAACAGATTGATTCGACCAGCGCTTGTTGCCTAAGCTGGCGTAGCCCTAAGACTATTCTTAGTCTAGTAGGGTTAGTTTTATTAGCGGGTATTTTGGTGTTAGCTTTATTAAGAGATAGGTTTGTTAACCAGCCGCAGTGGCAGGTTAATGTTACAGGGCAGGGTCGGGTTAGTTATCAGCCCGATATTGCCAATGTGACTTTGGGGGTGCAAGTTGATAAAGTAGCCACAGCTGCTAAGGCTTTGCAGGAGCTTAATGATAAAATGGTTAAAGTTATAGCGGCCGCTAAGGCAGCGGGTATTAACGAAACTGATATACAAACTCAATCTTATTATCTTAATCCGCAGTACGATTATAAAGATGGTGTTACAGTACCTTCGGGTTATAGCGCTAATCAGCAGTTAATAGTTAAAGTTAATGAAATTGCTGGCGATAGTACTAAGGTAGCCAAAGTTATTGCTGGTGCGACCGAAGCTGGCGCCAATCAAGTAACTGGTATTAGTTTTGAAACTTCTAATCTAGAAAATTTGAAAGAAGAAGCCAGACTAAAAGCGATTGTTGATGCCAAGACTAAGTCGGTTAAATTGTCTGCCGCGGCCGGGGTTACTTTGGGGGAAGTTGTCGGTTGGTGGGAGAACCTGATTCAGGTGCCAGGTCAACCAATGCCTTATTATGATGGTAAGGGTGGTATGGGTTCGGCTGGTTCACCGCAATTGCCTAGTGGTAGTCAGGAAGTTGTTATAGAAGTGAATTTGAACTATAAGATTAAATAACAACCGAAGTTATTTGGTATTTTTAACCCCTCCTCTTTATAAGAGGAGGGGTTACTTTTTGTTAGTTGAGTCGTAGGTTATAATAGGGGGTTATTTAAATAATTAAAGTAAAATGCTATGCTTAAAAGACTAAAAAGTTTTTATTGGTCCGAACGAGGATTTACATTTGATAGTCGGCCCAATTATTTAAAATACGGTTTAACATGGAAGCAATTGAACAAAACAGCCAGATCATCAGCCGAGCGCAGCAGGGCGACTTAGGTGCTTTTAGCAGTCTTTATGAAGAATATTTTAAAAAAATATACGGTTTTATTTATTATCGCACCAGACACAAAGAAGTTAGTGAGGATTTGACTAGTTTAATTTTTACTAAAGCTTTGGAAAAGTTATATCAATACAAGGCTGATAAAGGAACTTTCTCCGCTTGGCTGTACCGTATCGCCCGTAATACTCTTTATGATCATTGGCGCACCAGCCAAATTACTGAGGATATAGATTTGATAGGAAATTTAAGCTCCCAGGATAATCCAGCTAAAGAGGCGGCTAACAACATCGCTTTGGAACAAATACAGAGTTATTTAAATAATTTATCTAAAGAGCAGAGGGAAATTGTTTTATTAAGATTATGGGATGGTTTGTCTTATGAAGAAATAGCTGGAGTAACTGGCAAAAGTTTAGCTAGTTGTAAAATGTCTTTTAGTCGGACGATGGCTAAAATCAGACAGGAGTTCCCTTTAGTCCTGCTTTATTTAACAATTATCGGTCAGTTTTACCGAAATTAGCATTATGGAAAATATTTATCAGCAGATATTAGAAGATATTTATCAATTAGAGCCTGGTTTACGCCAGAGGGAGGGGGAATTGATTAAAATTTTGCAGGCTTTAACTATGGCCCGGCCCGCTTTGGTAATAGATGAAAATTTTAAGAATGAATTAAAAAATCAATTGTTAAATAAGTTTGCTAAGCGGCCGACTAACTTTTGGTCTACTTATTTTGGTGTGATAGGCAATTATTTTAGATCACCTGTATTAGGTTGGGGTGTTAGCGGTATTTTATTGTTAGTCATTTTGACTGTTCAATTTTTACCTAAATTAGACTATCAGATTAATTCAAACAAACTAATTGGATTACCAGACAGAGCTTTTGGTTCTTTGTTGAGTCAGCCAGCGATTAAGCAAGCTACTGGTTTGGGTGGAGGTGGCGGCTTAAGCCTAGCGGCTCCTCGGGCTGAATCTTTGTCAGCTGATTCATCAGCCAGTGCTAAATCTTTAATTTATCCGGCACCTTATCAGCCGCAGCCGAGTTTGAACTATGTTTATAAAGGGGAAAAAATCGATGATTTGCCTAGCTCCAGCATGGTTGTGCAATATCAACCATCTTCAAGTAGTGGCTCGATTAGAGGACTATTTGGACAATTAGGCAAATTGCCTTTGGATTTAAGCAAATTCAATGATCTGTCTTTACAGTCTTGGTCATTATCACAAAATAAAGAATTTGGTTATATAGTCAGCTGGAGCGGTAGTGAAGGGCAGTTGTCTTTGGGAGAAAACTGGGCTTATTGGCCTCATCCGGAAGCTAATTGTAGGGATGAGGCTTGCGTAATACAAAACAGAATTACTCAAGAGCAGTTGTTGCCTAATGATCAGTTAATATCAATTGCTAATAAATTTTTGTCAGATATAAATTTTGATTTAAGTGATTATGGTCAGCCGATAGTTAATAAAGATTGGCCCAGGGTTTTGGCTCAGACCGTTTCTGGTCAGGAAATTTATTATCCAGATACTATGACTGTTTTATATCCCTGGAGTCTGCAGGACAAAGAGGTGTATGAACTATCTGGCGGTCAGCCAGTTGGTTTAACTGTTAGTGTTAGTTTGCGTAGTCAGCGGGTGACCGGCTTATGGGGAGCTCAGCTTAATAGTTTTGTTGGTTCAGCCTATGAAATGGAAACGGATTTTGATCGTTTGTTAAAATTAGCGCTTCAGGGTGGTTGGCAAAGTGATATTTATTATATTATGGAATCAAATCAGCCGGGCGGAGATGTAGAACTTATGACTCCTAAGTTAATTTATGCTAAATGGTGGCAGCAAAAAGAAAATAGTGGCCAATTTTTGTATGTGCCAGCTTTATTGTTTCCGGTTAATAATTTTAACAGCCACCAAAACCAATTAAATCAAGTAGGGGTAGTGGTGCCTTTGGTTAAGGAATTGGTTGATCAAGCTTTGGCTAACAATGGCCAAAACAACCGGCCAACGCCTCAGTCTTGGCCTATGATTGAGCCGTTCACAGATTCAATTGATCAGCCAGCTGTTAAATCCAGAGAGCTTTTGCCTAAGTAATAAAAACTAACCCTTGTTTTATTTTTATAAAACAAGGGTTAAGATATAAGTTCCAATTTTTTAAGAGCATCTAAGGTTATAGCCAGGTTTTGTTTTTTGGTTTTTTTGTCCGTGTTTATTAGTAATAAACGTGTAGCCCTGGTAGCTATTTTTCTATAAGTTTGAGTTAGGGAATTGAGTTGTGCGGTGGAGTATCTTTTTTCAGATGTTGATAGTTTTTTTCTTTTAGCCAATCGCTTCAGTTGTTTTTTTACCGTACAAGTCACTAAGATTGTAAGATTAGGCTCCAATAATCCTCGGAAATCTTTTTCTTGGATTATTTGATTATGGGTAATCCAAGTATCCAAATAGTACCTGTCTAGTATAACGGATTTACCTTGGTATATCTTTTTTTTAATAAAGATAGATAAATATTTATTGATTTTTAAATAAAATTTATATCTATCTTGTAAGTCACCAAGCCTTTCTATATGGCTTCTTTCTCGCCAAAATTGTTTAGGCGGGGATTTTAGATACAACCAGCCCAGCCGCTTAGCCAGGTTTTTAGCTAAACTGGTTTTTCCAGTTCCGTTAGGCCCAATTAAGGCCAAAAATATTCCTTTCATTGTTAAGCCCCTTTGTTTGTTTAACTTTTCTTTTATTAGCTTTTATTGGGGGTTTTGTCAAATTGCTTTATAATTATAGTATGTTTAAAATAATAATTTTAGCTGTAGGTAAACTTAAGACAAGTTTTTACCAGCAGGCCTGTAGGGAATATTTAAAACGGTTACAACCTTATGGCAAAGTGGAGATTAGGGAAGTAAAGCCGGAGTCTTTTACAGAACGGGCTGATCGAGACAGGGTAAAGCGCGCCGAAGGTGAGCGCTTGTTAAAAGAAATAAAGAAAATTGAACATGGTTGTTTTTTTGTTTTAGACGAGCATGGTACTGAATATACCTCTAGTCAATTAGTCGGCAAGTTAACTAATTGCCAGGGGTTAATAGTTTTTGTGGTTGGCGGTACCTTAGGTTTATCCAAGGAGGTCTTGCATTATCCGGGTTTTCAGAAATTGGCTTTGTCCCAAATGACCCTGCCTCACGAATTAGCCAGGGTAATGCTGATTGAGCAAATTTATCGGGCAATTACTATTTTAAAAAATAAAAATTATCATTATTGATTTGGTGTTATAATAGTGAATATGGACACGGAATACGAAGCTACTTTTAGTCCGGTGGAAAAGGCCGACATTAGGCAAAGGCTTACTAAAGCTGGCGCCTTATTAATTAAACCTGAATTTTTACAAAAACGGGTAGTTTTTACCTTGCCGTCTGGACAGGCTAAACCGGGTGCTTGGCTTAGAGTGAGGGATGAGGCGGATAAAATAACCTTAAGCTATAAACAAGTTATCAATGGCCGGATTGAGGATCAAAAAGAAATTTGTTTGCAAGTGTCCAATTTTACTAAGGCGGTGGAATTGTTGACAGCGATTGGTTGCCAAAAAAAGGCTTATCAGGAATCAACTAGAGAATTATGGAAATTATCGGATGTGGAAATAACTATAGACCAGTGGCCCTGGTTAGAACCGTTCGTGGAAATAGAGGGTTCTAGCGAGCAGATGGTTAAGGAAGTTAGTTTGGCTTTAGGTTTTGATTATAGTCAGGCCAAATTTTGTGCTATCGGCCATTTATATAGTTTAAAATATAATTTGTCGGAAGATATTATAAATAATCAAACACCGGAAATAGTTTTTGGAGGTGTTAACCCTTTTTTAAATAGGTCCTAATTGGTTTACTTTTATTTTATGTCTAATCTAACTAAGACAGCTGATAAGCAACCCAACTTTAGAGTTTTTGAATACGATAAAAATAATTGTCAAAAACGAGAATTAAAATCTTTGCCCGATATGGCCACATTGGTAGCAACTCCCAGTTTGGTTTGGTTAGATGTGGTTGACGGAATTAACTTAGATATTTTAGCTAATTTAGCCAAGCAGCTTAAGTGGCATCATTTGGTAACGGAGTCTCTTAGTAATTCTCAACAAAGGCCCAAATTGGAAGACTATGGTGACTATTTGTTTTTGACTTTTAAAATGGTTTTTTATAATGTCGATAGTAAAAAAATTTCAGCGGAGCAGATAAGTTTGGTGGTGGGTAAAAATTATCTAGTTTCTTTTCAAGATAATCCGCAAGATGTTTTTGAAAAATTACGCGCCGTTTTATTAACAGATGATAGTCGTTTACGTAAAAATGGCATTGATTATTTGGCTTACGCTTTGACTGATGCCGTGGTGGATAATTATTTTTTAATTTTGGAAAAAATCGGTGAGCAGATTGAAGCTTTAGAAAATAAATTAGTGGATAAGCCGTTGCCCAGTACAGCACGGATTGTTCATGGACTTAGGCGGCAGTTAATATTATTGCGTAAAGCCGTCTGGCCCTTGCGGGAAGTGGTGTCTACCCTAGAAAGATCGGATTCTAATTTAATTCAAAAACATACAAAACCTTATTTAAGGGAGCTATACGATCACACTGTTCAGGTTATGGATTCCCTAGAAACTTACCGCGACATGGTTTTAGGATTGTTGGACGTTTATTTATCCAGCGAGAGTAATCGTTTAAATGAAGTTATGAAAGTTCTTACGATTATTGCCACTATTTTTATACCTTTAACTTTTATCGTTGGTGTTTACGGCATGAATTTTAAGTATATGCCGGAACTTAGTTCACCTTATGGTTATCCCGCGGTGTGGTTGGTTATTGTGGTGGTGGCCGGTTTTATGTTGGCTTATTTTAAAAGAAAAAAATGGTTGTAGGATATAAAAATATTTATGGCCACTAGTAAAGATAACAAATCAATAGTCAATCGAGGTGAAGTTATTATTTATCAACCAACAGGTAAAATTTCTTCTTTAGAAGTTCGTTTAAATAAAGATACGGTTTGGTTAACCTTGCAACAAATGGCCGATTTATTTAATCGGGATAAGTCGGTAATTTCCCGCCATTTAACCAATATTTATAAGGAAAAGGAGCTTAACAAGTCGGCAACTGTTGCCAAATATGCAACAGTTCAAAATGAGGGAAATCGTCAGATAAAACGCGCTTTAGAGTATTATAATTTAGATGCCATTATTTCTGTGGGCTATCGGGTTAATTCCAAACAGGGGACTAGATTTAGAGTTTGGGCCAGTAAGGTTTTAAAAGACCATTTAGTGCAAGGTTTTACTCTTAATCAAAATCGTCTTAAAGACCAAACTGGTTTAAGTTTTAAAAAATTAGAGCAAGCGGTTAGTGTTTTACAAAATACTTTACTTAATCGTTATTTAGACAGAGAAGAGGCGATTGGTTTGCTTCAAGTTATAACCGATTATACTCAGTCTTGGTTATTGCTTCACAGTTACGATCAAGGTGTTTTACCGGCCTTGGCTAAGGAGTTGCAAAACATTAAATATCGTTTGTCCTATGATCAGGCGGTGCCGGCTATCAGTGAGTTAAAGAATCAATTGGTTGATAAAAAGCAGGCTAGCGACTTATTTGGTTTGGATAAAAGTAATTCTTTAGTTGGTATTTTAGCAGCTGTTAACCAAACTTATGCTGGCCGGGAACTTTATTTTAGTTTAGAAGATAAAGCAGCTCATCTTTTTTATTTAATTATTAAGGATCATCCTTTTGTGGATGGTAATAAAAGAATCGCTTCTTTTTTGTTAATAATATATTTGGCTAGGAATAATTATTTACTAAATAAAAAAGGCCAAAGGAAAATAGCCGATACTACTTTGGTAGCTTTGGCTTTATTGGTGGCTTCCAGCCAGCCCAAACAAAAGGATATAATGATTCAGTTAGTTAAACATTTTATTTCGGTTGAATAATTAAAGGTGTTTTTATGAAAGGTCAAGTTTTGATTTTAAAAGCGAAAGAATTAATGAGGCGTCAAACAGTTAAGAATGGTGCGCCAGCCTGGGCCTTAACAGAGTTGGCTGTTAAAAAAGGATTCATTTTGTCTAAAAAACATAAAGTGAGATCTGATCTAGTTATAGCAGCTTTGTATTTGGCACATACGGTTTTTTCTAAGGTTATTAAAGGCCGGATACAAAAGAAGCATACTGTTTTGAGCGCTTTTTATGTTGAACCAATTTTAAAAAAGTGGGGAGTAAGTAAGTCTGATAGAATTATAATAATTAATTCAATCAAGGCACATCATGGCAAAGAGCCGACACTTTCTTTGATTGCCGAGGTGGTAAAAAATGCTGAATGTTTTAAGTTTATTACTGTGGAGGGATTTTTAATAGAATTGCATGAATTGGGTAGGCGGGGACTGTCTTTGGCCCAGGCGATTGATTTTGCTGAATATAAAATGAAACAAAAATTATCTTATTTAACTTTAAAAGATTGCCAAAAGGAGGCTAAGTTAAATGTTAAACAAATAAGAAAATTATTAAATCAAGTTAGATCTCATGGTTAAACAAAAGTTAATAAAGGAAATTATTAGTCAATTAAAAAAACGATCCCAGCCTGGTAAAGCTTTGGTTTTACAAAGTTTTTTTAAGACCGGGCCGGGTCAGTATGCCGCCGGGGATATTTTTTGGGGGGTGACCGTGCCGGAAATTAGGTATTTGGTAAAGCAATATTATTCTTTATGTAGTTTAGTAGAAGTAAAAATTTTATTAAGCTCGCCGATTCACGAGCAACGTTTGTTAGCTTTATTAATTTTGGTAAAGATTTTTGAATCAGCCGATGTTAAGTTAAGAAAAAAGATTTATGATTTTTATTTTCAAAATTGGCGATTTGTAAATAATTGGGATTTGGTGGATTTGTCAGCTGATAAAATATTGGGTGCTTACTTATTTACTAGATCACGTCGACCATTGTATAAGATGGCTAAATCAGCAAATTTATGGCGCCGGCGCCAAGCTATTTTAGCTACTTTTTATTTTATTAAACAGCAGGAAGCCCAAGACACTTTGGTTTTGGCTAAAATATTGCTTAATGATCAGCAGGATTTAATTCATAAAGCGGTTGGCTGGATGTTAAGAGAGGTTGGTAAAAGATGCGGTCAAGTTGTGTTGGAAGATTTTTTAGAAATTAATTATCGTTTAATGCCCCGTACCATGTTGCGTTATGCCATTGAACGTTTACCAGAGAAAAAACGTCGTAAATACTTATACGGTTAATTAGGTTTGGCTAATCTTAGCCTAAAATAAACTTAATTGATTAAAAGGGGTTGTTAGTCGTGCTAAAATGTCTTTAGATGGAGATTAAAAATAATTTTGATTATAAGAAAATTAAACCTACTATAGTTTTGCTGGTAGTGTTGTTATTGGGCAGTTTAGGCTATTGGTTAGGCCAAAATCGTTCCAGTTATCAACCAGGCCAGAATTTATCTTATGTAACCAAAACTATTGAGGAGGGGACAGACCAAACATCTTACTATGTTAAAGTAGCTTATCCTTTTTTTACTGCCGAGGAAGTTGATTCAACGATTTTGAATGAATTAGCTTATCAGGCCGCTGTTAAACAAATAACTACTTTTAAACAAGAATTATCCGATTGGGATGGTGCCAGGGTTAGCCCAGAAGATTTTTATTCAAGTTCACTTAATGTAGATTATGATTTAAAACAAGCCACTACGATTTTGGTTAGTTGGCGTTTTAATATTTCCAACTATTTAACTGGCGCAGCTCACCCCAATAGTTTTTCGGAAACAGTTAACTATTCGGTTAAAGATAAAAAAATAATTGAATTAGCTGATTTATTTAAAAGCCAAACGAATTATCTGGAAATTTTATCCTCTTTGGCTATTTTAAATCTGGCCAGCCAACCAGATTTAAAAGATGATGATGGATTGTCGTTAACCCTTATTAAACAAGGAGCGGCACCTACTTTGGCTAATTTTTCTAAATTTACAATCCAACCAGTCGGGTTGGAATTGTATTTTGATCCTTATCAAGTGGCGGCTTATGCGGCCGGCTTAAGAACAGTTATAATTCCTTGGATTGAATTAGAGGGAGTATTATCTAATCAGGTGCGAACTTTAGTTGATATAAAAAATAATTTATGAATTTTTTAAGATATTGGTTAATTAATACTTTAGTGATAGTCGCTTTATCTTATATTTTACCGGGCATCCATTTAACGAGCCTAGTGGCTGCTTTGGCCACAGCCTTGGTTTTAGGTTTAATTAATGTTTTCTTAAAGCCTTTTTTGATAGTATTAACTTTGCCCATAACTTTATTAACTTTTGGCTTGTTTGCTTTGATGCTTAATGCTTTATTAATAACTTTAACCGCTTGGCTGGTGCCGGGTTTTGCTGTGGATAGTTTTTTATCAGCTTTATTGTTTAGCTTGTTATTAAGTTTAATTTCTTGGTTAGTGCAAAATAATCGATTGAATCAACGCTCTAGGCCTTTAGCTGGTTTATAAATAGAAGAGGATTTAGTTGTGTTAATATCTAAGTTATGGATTTAAGAGATTTTATAATTGCTGCTGGATATTTAGGCTTGTGGTTGGTTATTTTTGCCGAGTCAGGTGTTTTGGTGGGAATTTTTTTTCCTGGTGACAGTTTGCTTTTTACCGCCGGTTTGTTAGCGGCCCAGGGTTATTTTGATATTGGCTGGTTGGTTATACTGTGTTTTAGTGCGGCTGTTTTAGGTGATAGTGTTGGTTATACGTTTGGTAAGAGGGTCGGTCGTAATTTTTTTACTAGACCGGATTCATTCTTTTTTAAGCAAGAGCGTTTGGAACAAGCCAAAGCGTTTTATCAGACGCACGGTGGTAAGACTATTATATTAGCCAGGTTTATTCCTGGTGTTCGTACCTTGGCGCCGATTTTGGCTGGTATTGGTGGCATGCACTATCGGACTTTTATTGTTTATAATTTAGTCGGTGGTTTTTTTTGGGCCATTGGTGTAACTATTTTGGGTTATTATTTGGGTACTATTTTGCCCCAGGCAGATAAGTATTTATTGCTAATAATTTTGGCTATAATTGTTTTTTCTGTTTTACCTGTTTTGTGGCAATTATTGGGCGATAGTAAAAGTCGTCAAGTCTTTAAAAGATGGTTTAAACAAAAAATTTTAAACCGTAAAGTTGAATAGCTATAAGTTGTTTACCAGTTAGCGGTCTTGACTAATACCCAAAATTGGTAGTTTGTTGTTGATATTTTGTGTTAAAGTTGTTTACTTTATTTAGGTCAATTGTTACAATCAGAAATCAGTTATGTCTAAAATTAAAAGAAAAACAATTTGTGTTGATTGTGGTTCAGCGCCAACTTCTCATCGTTTAGCTTGGTGGACCAGTTTGATTGATCAACTACTTAAGCCCTATATAAAAGTTTTGGAGAAAATCGCTGTCTTTTTTCAGCCACTTAGGCTTAGTCGGGCTTGGCATAAGTTGGCTTATACAATTATGTTGGGAACCGCCCGATTGGGTTTAGCGGAGATAGTTGAAGATTTAAGACCCGATCATAATTCACGTACTAAAGTTTTGTGGCAAGAGGCTTTAAGGCGCGGTATTGTTTTAAAAGAGTGGCGTTTGTTTAAAAGACCAACTGATATAATGGTAGCTAGTCTAAACGGTCATTATTATATTTTTGACGGCTTACCTCGACCAGTTGGTCCAACAATTGGTTTATCTTGGATGGATGACAAGGCTATTATGCGCCAAAAATTTCAGGCGGCTGGTTTACCGATTGCTCGTGGCGGTAGCGCGGTTTTAGTAAAAAAAGCCCTTAGTATTTTTGATAAGTTAGGTGGTCCTTTAATCGTTAAACCAAGGTTTGGTTCCAGAAGTCGTCATACTTTTAGTAATATTATGACCCGTAGTCAATTGGTTAAGGCTTTTTATTCAGCGCAAAAAATTAGCCCCTGGGTGATAATTGAAGAGCAGTTAACAGGTGAAGTTCATCGAGCTACGGTAATTAAATTAAAATTGCAAGCCGTAGCTCGCCGGGAATTAGCCAGTGTATTAGGCGACGGTTTAAGTACTATTGATCAATTGGTTGATCAGATTAATCAGCAAAAGTCTGGTCAAGCGGAAGTTTTTTCCCCAGTGATTAAAAATCAGGAGACAGAATCAGAATTAACTAGCCAAGGCTATAATTGGTTATCGGTGCCCGGGCCAGGAACTAGGGTTTTTTTAAATCGCAAAGTTAATCGTGGTTTGGGTGGCGCGACTATTGAAGTAACCGATCAGGTTCATCCGCAAAACAGGTTATTATTCGAACGAGCAGCCAGTGTGGTAGCTGATTCAATTATCGGTTTTGATATGATTTTGGAGGATATTAGTCGGCCTTGGCAAGAACAGCCGGGTTCAGGAATAATTGAATGCAATAGTTTACCTTTTATTGATTTGCATCATTTTCCTTTAAGAGGGAATCCTCAGAATGTGGCGGCGGCGATTTGGGATTTAATTTGGCCACTTCGGGTAGTAGTAGATCCTGTAAAAGAGGTAGCAAATAATCCCGACCATCTGTCATACCCTTATCGTAAAGATGTTTAAAAGGGTGACTTTCTGCTGTATATTCGTAGTGTCCTCTAATTTCACCGTCTAAAAATAGTCGAACGTGATATTGGTAAATTGTTTTAACGATTTTCCGCATATTTAATATTTCGTCTGGATCTATCCAAGCCAAATAATCATCGCTGAAGCCAGCCAAGTTTAATTTGGTCCGCAAAGATTTTTTAGTTAGTCCAGGTTTTAATTTACCTAATAGGTGAGGCTGTCTGGTCGAATGTTTAATAAATCCCAAGAAAACCCAAAAATCTCTGACTGACGGGAAGATTGGTTCGAATAATTTCCAAGTTAATTGTTTTATTTTTTCTAGCATACTTAAGCTTAATGAGATTTAGAATAACACAAGCTAGGAATAAGAGTAAGAGTTTTTAGTAATTGATAATTAGTTTAGATTTAAGATCTTAATTTTAAGGAGTATTTTTTGCCAATTTAAAGGAAAAATAGTATACTATGGTGACTATGCAGTATGTTAAATCCCATCAATTAAAGGATTTTTTAGGTCAAACAGTCGAAATTAAGGGCTGGCTGGTTAATAGTCGATCTTCGGGTAAAATTTGGTTTTTGCAAGTTAGAGATGGTTTTGGTTTTAGCCAAGTGGTAGTAGATGCCGCTAAGGTGGCGGCTGCTAGTTTAGTTGATTGTCAGGCTTTAACTATAGAGTCGTCTTTAAGTGTGGTGGGGGTGGTCGCTAAGCATCCTAAATTGGAACAGTATGAATTGCAGGCTACGGAGGTAAAAATAATTTCTTTAGCTGCCGAATATCCCATAAGCAAAAAAGAGCATGGCCCGGATTTTTTGTTGGACAATCGTCATTTGTGGTTAAGATCATCTAGGCAATGGGCAATTCAGCGAGTTCGTAATACCATTATTAACGCCACCTTTAGTTATTTGAACAGTCAGGGGTTTATTAAATTTGATTCACCAATTTTAACACCCACAGCTTGTGAGGGTACAACTAGTTTATTTGAATTGGATTATTTTGGCGAGCCAGCTTATTTAACTCAATCTGGGCAGTTGTATTTGGAAGCGGCTATTAGTTCCTTGGGGCGAGTATTTGATTTTGGGCCGGTTTTTCGGGCAGAAAAATCCAAGACCCGTCGGCATTTAATAGAATTTTGGATGATGGATGCCGAGGCAGCTTTTGTTGAACATGAAGACAATTTAAAAATTCAAGAAGCTTTAATAATTTTTATTGTTCAAGCTGTTTTGCGAGATAATTTAACTGAGTTACAAATCTTGGAACGTGATTTAACTCCTTTGCAAAATATTAAGGCACCATTTTACAGATTAACTCACCTTGAAGCCGTTAATAAATTAAGACAGCAGGGTAGCGACATAGGTGATTTGGATGATTTAGGAGCGGATGATGAAACAATTTTGACTAAAATGTATGATCGGCCGGTTTTTGTGGAAAAATATCCAGCCGAGGTTAAGGCTTTTTATATGAAGCGGGATCCAAGTGATCCAACTAGAGTGCTGAACGCTGATTTGTTGGCTCCGGAAGGTTATGGTGAAATAATTGGCGGTAGTCAGCGTGAAGATAATTATGAAGAATTAAAAAAACGGATGTTGGAACATAATTTATCACTCAGTGATTTTGGTTGGTATTTAGATTTAAGAAAGTATGGTTCAGTGCCGCATTCTGGTTTTGGTTACGGTTTGGAAAGAATTGTGGCTTGGCTGTGTGGTTTAAAGCATATTCGAGAAAGCATTCCGTTTCCCAGATTGCTTAACAGGTTAAGGCCGTAATTTTATATTCTAGATTTTTACTTCTATATCTTATGCAACGTATTTTTATTAAAGAAGCGGTTAATAAAATAGGAGAGCAAGTCTTACTGAAAGGCTGGGTTAATGGTCGGCGTAATTTGGGTAAAATGATTTTTATTGATTTACGTGATACCTCTGGTTTGGTTCAGGTGGTTATTTCTCCTAATTTATCCCAAGAGTCTTTAGTGGCGGCCAAAGAAATACGTCCGGAGTATGTAGTAGCGGTGCAGGGTACTGTTAAAACTCGAGAGAGTGGCCGAGAGAACACAGCTTTAACCAGTGGAGCTATTGAAATAGAAGCTAGTCAAATAACTATAATAAATTCAGCTAAAACTCCGCCCTTTGAAATAGCCAACGAGGATAGGCAAGCCAGCGAAGAATTAAGGTTAAAGTACCGTTATTTAGATTTACGACACGAACGGATGTCGCGTAATATTAAATTACGGGGTCAGATTATTAATTATGTAATTGATTATTTAACAGCCAAAGATTTTACTTATATCCAAACACCCATTTTATCTAAATCTACTCCAGAAGGTGCTCGGGATTATTTAGTGCCTTCGCGGGTGCATCCAGGACAATTTTTTGCTTTACCCCAATCACCTCAGCAATATAAACAGTTATTAATGGTGGCTGGGTTTGAAAGGTATTTTCAAATAGCCCCTTGTTTTAGGGATGAAGATGCGCGGGCCGATCGTAGTCCGGGGGAATTTTATCAAATTGATATGGAAACATCTTTTATGTCCCAGGATGAGTTGCTTAGTTTAACAGAAGAGATGTTTACTTCTTTGGTTAAAAAACTTTTTCCAGATAAATATTTTTCTACCATGCCCTGGCCTCGGTTAAAATATCAAGAAGTTATGGCCCAATATGGTACTGACAAACCAGACTTACGGCAAAATAAGGAGGATGTTAATGAATTAGCCTTTGCTTGGATAGTGGATTTTCCTTTATTCAATAAACAGACAACAGAAGATTTTTTTCACGGTTCAGGTCAAAGCGTTTGGGCGCCGTCGCATCATATGTTTACTAGACCCAAAGAAGAGGATGTGCCCTGGCTGGACACGGATCCGGGGCGGGTGCGGTCTTATCAGCATGATTTAGTTTTGAATGGTTTGGAAGTCGGTGGCGGCAGCTTGCGTATCCACGAAGCTCAGATTCAGGAAAAAATTTGGGATTTGATTGGATTTTCTGTTGAGCAAAAACAGCAGTTTAGTCATTTGATTGAAGCTTTTCAATATGGCGTACCGCCACATGGCGGTATTGCGCCGGGTTTGGATCGTTTGGTTTCAATTTTATGCGGCGAAAAGAATATTCGGGAAGTCATTGCTTTTCCCTTAACCGGTGACGTCCGGGATCCGTTAATGGGCGCGCCTAGCCAGGTTGATCCCGCACAACTTGTTGAATTGGGTATTAATTTTTCAAAAAAATAGTTGTCATGGTTTTACAAGGAAAAAAAGTTCAGTTGCGTCCGTTAAAATTGTCTGATTATAAGTGGCTTTATAAGTTAATTAATGATCAGCGGGTTAACCGTTTTTTACTAACCAGCGGTGTAAAGACTTTAGCTGCCGAAAAAGCCAAAGTTGCTAAAATGATTAAAGATAAAAAATCATACCATTTTATTATTGAAACTAATGTTAGCCAGGAACCAATTGGTATTATGACTTTGGGTCATATTGTTAAAGAACATGGTCGCGCTTCCACCGGAGCTTTTATAGCTAAAGCTTTTTGGAATAAGGGTTATGGTAGCGATGCTAAAATGACGCTTTTAAAATTTGCTTATACAAAACTCGGTTTGAATCGGATAGAAAGCTATGTTTATAAAAATAATCCCCGTAGTTTGCAATACAGTTTAAAATGTGGTTATAAGTTAGAAGGTTGTTTACGGCAGAGAGTTAAGAAGGGGCAAGAGTTTAAAGATGAATATGTTTTATCTGTTTTAAAAAAGGATTGGTTAAAAATAGCAAAAAAATATGATTACCTTTGAAGATATAAAAAGTAACCCTTATATAACGGAATATATTCAGCAGACTCAGGATTATATGGCCTGGTTAGGTTTTACCGACCATGGTTTTAAGCATGTGGCCATTGTGGCCGAGCGGGCTCAAGCTTTGGCTCAGGCCGTTAAATTACCTAAACGCCAACAGGAATTGTCGGCTATGGCTGGTTGGTGCCATGATATGGCTAATTTTTTGGGTCGGACTCAGCATCATTATTGGGCGGGTATAATGTTTCATGAAACTTTTCGTGACAAAATGACTCCTCGAGATTTAGCTGTAGTTACGCAGGCCATTGTGGCTCACGATAAAGATGAGATAAAAATTCCTAGCAAAATAGCAGCTTGTTTGATTATTGCCGATAAATCGGATGTTCGGCGTAGTCGCGTTATTAATCCCAGCCCAGCTAATTTAAAAAAAGATATTCACGACCGTCTTAATTACGCAGTGACTGACAATCAATTAAAAATTGATGCTAAAAATAAGATTGTTACTTTAAAATTGATTATTGATGTTAATCGAGCTCCTTTGATGGAATATTTTCAAATTTTTAGCGAACGGATGGCTTATTGTCGTAAAGCGGCTGAGGTGTTGGGTTGGCGTTTTGGTATAGTTATTAATCATGTTAAGTTGTTGTAATTTTTATGCATTTTTCGGCTTTACAAAAATATATTTTGAAAAGCTGTTATTTAAATTCTACAGCTAAGGTGCCGCGTTTGGTTTTTATGAAGTATTATCAAAATTTAACTAAAGCACCTAAGCATGATGCCCAAGTGGGTAGTGTAACTAAAAGTTTGGAAAGTTTAATTGATCGTTCTTTGTTAAAAGGTTATGGCGTGCGTACACCTAGGAAATGGTTTATTAGTGAGATTAAATTAACGGCCGTGGGCAAAAAAGTGGCCAAGCGTTTAATAGGCCAACAGCCACCCTTACCCCTGCCTTTAAAAAAATTAATACTTAAAAAGTAAAATTATGGCCGGATTAATTCAAAAAGTTTTGTCTTGGTTGGGTGTTATGGGCACAATTGTGGCTTCTTATGTCACTTTACCAAAAATAACCATTCCTTTGGGTAATAATCAGGTTTGGCGCTTGGATCAGGATTTGCCAACTTGGGCTTTAGGGCTTTTGGTTGTTATATTGGTGGTGGTGGTGTTAAAGGTAGTAACCCATATTTTATGGCGGCTAGTTATTGGGGTGGTTATTTTAGCTTTAATCGGTTTAATTTTGTCTCGTTTTTTAAATGTTCCCTTACCAACAACTTTTTAAATTAATCATTAATCATAAATTAATATGAAAATACCAAGTAAAATAACCAATTTTTTAACAAAAAATAAAGTACCTTATGAGGTGGCTTTGCATCGGACTGTTTATACGGCTTATGATTTAGCTCAAACCATGAAAAAAGAAATGGACAAGGTTTTAAAAACCTTGGTTGTTAAAGCTGATAAATCGTATATTTTGGTGGTGGTGCCAGCTTCTTTTCGGTTGGATTTGTCAGCTTTAAAAAAAATGCTTAAAGCTAAGGCGGTTAAAATAGAAAAAGAACAAATTATGCCCAAGTTGTTTAAAATTAAGGCTGGAGCTATTAGCCCTTTTTATGGTCCGTTGCATAAGATGCCGGTTTATGTGGATAAAGCTGTTTTAAAAACACAAAAAGCTTTGGTGCAGGCTGGTAGTTTTGAAGAATCATTGCATTTAAAAAGTCGGGATTTAATAAAAGTCGTTGAAGGCGTAGTAGGTAATTTTGCTAAGAAGCATTACTTTGCTAAAGTTAAAAAGGCTAAAAACAAAACGACTAGTAAAAAACCAAAGATTAAAAAAGTTGTTAAATCTAAGAAGACTAAGAAATAACATGAGTTATCAAATAACTTTAGAAAAATTTCAAGGCCCCTTACACCTCCTGCTCCAACTTATCGAGCAGGAGGAGCTTGATATAACCGAAGTTTCTTTGGCTCAAGTGACAGATCAGTATATGTCTTATTTAAGCCAGGTAGAAGAACTTAATCCTGAAGAGGTGGCGGATTTTTTGGTGATAGCGGCTAAGTTACTTTTTATAAAATCTCGTTTGTTATTACCCAGTTTGCAGTTGGGCGACGAGCAGGAGGCCAAAGAATTAGAAGCTCAATTAAAATTGTATCGTGAATATTTAGTGGCTAGTAATTATTTGGCCAAACGCTGGCAGGCAGGCCAGATTTCTTTTGGTCGACCAAAACCTTTATTTATTAAATCGGTTGATAAGTTCATACCACCAGCCAACCTATCAGCTGAAAAAATGTCCGATGTTTGGCAGCATTTAATTTTATCTTTAGAACCTTTAATAAAATTGCCGGAAGTGGCTTTTAAGCGAGTTATTTCTATTCAAGAAAAAATAAATAATCTACGATTATTAATTAAAGAAAAAATTAATGTTGATTGGTTATCATTCGTTAAAGGGGCGCAGGATAAAACGGAAATGATTGTATCTTTTTTAGCCTTGTTAGAATTAGTTAAGCAACACCAGCTAGTGGCTGAACAAAGTGATTTATTCAGTAATATTAAAATTAGTAAGATTTAAGTTATGTCCAAGGAAACAGAAGTTAGTCAAGTCAAAGCTAAATTGGAAAGTTTATTATTAGCGGCCGGTAAGGCGGTTAACCAAAAGCGTTTAGCAGAAATTTTAAAAATAACCGTCGCTGATATAGCCGTTGCAGTTCAGGAATTGCAAAAAGATTATCTGGAGCGGTCAACTGGTTTTCGGTTATTATTGAACGGTTCAGAAGTTGCTTTGGTAACTAATCCAGATTATGCAGCTTTAGTAATGGAATTGGTTCAGCAAGAAGAAATGGGTGAATTAACTCGGCCACAATTGGAAGCTTTGTCCGTTATTGCTTATCGTGGTCCAATTAGTAAAGCTGAATTAGAACAAATTAGGGGAGTTAACTGTAGTTTGATTTTGCGTAATTTACAAATTCGCGGTTTGGTACAGGAAACGGGTTCAGCTGGGGAATTGTCTCGTTATCAGGTTACTATGGATTTTTTACGTCATTTGGGGTTAGGTTCCAATTTGGAGTTACCCAATTATCAAGAACTTTCCAGTCATGAAATTTTACAGCAATTTACGGCTCAAAATTCTTCTGCCCAATAGAAACCAATGGTTGGTTATTGGCTTATTGGCCATGGGTTTTTTGTGGTGGCCAGCGGCTTGGTCTAATAATAATTATAATCGGCAAGGTACCTTGCCTAAATTATCCTTAGCCAGCCAGCAGGCTCCAGTTAATTGGTCAGCGGTTTATAATTTAGCGGACTTGGATTTAGCTAGTCGTAGTGTTCTATTGGTTGAGGTGACTGATTGGTTTATTGTTGGGGCGAAAAATCCGGAGCAGATTATGCCCTTGGCTAGTTTAACCAAGTTGATGTCTTTACGTTTAGTACGCGACAGTCAACTTAATTTATCTACTTTAGTGACGGTAGAGCCGGTTAGTCAAATTACTGATTGGCAAGCTTATGTAAGTGAAGATGAAGCTGTTAGTCAGTTGCCAGTCTTAAAGCAAGAGTCCTTAAGTGTCGAGCAGGCTATACAGGCTAGTGCAGTGGCTTCGGCTAATAATGTTGTTTTGGCTTTGGTTAAAAAAGTTAGTCCAAGTTTGGAAGCTTTTGTTTATAAAATGAATCAAACTGCTTATGGTTTGAATTTAGGGCAAATGGTTTTTTCTGATCCAACTGGTTTAAGTGCCTTAAACAAAGGGACGGCTTGGCAGATGGCTAGGTTGGCCGCTTGGGTTTGGCAGGATGAATTTATTAAATCAGCTGGTTTGGCCCATGAGGTGGTAATTAAAACAGATAAAAATTCTTTTCGGCTGATTAATACTAACCAATTGCTTAGCCAGCCAGCTTGGCGTATTAGTGCTAGCAAAACGGGACATCTTAATGAAGTGGGTTATAATTTGGTTATGCAGGCCAGTGATACTGCCGGCCGGGTCTATTTAATGGTTTTATTGGGTGCACCAACCGATCAGTTGCGACGTCAGGATGCTTTTAGGTTAATGGCTTGGCTTGAATCCATTAGTTGAGCCGTGTATGATAAAAAGTGTGCTGTTAAAGTGTTTTGGAGTTATTAAATTACTATTGAAATAATTCATTGGTTAGGTAATGATTATGTCTAATTCTTCCGCATCTTTAATAATAGCTAATTGGAAAATGAATCTGTCGATTAAAGACAGTGTGATTTTGGCTAAAAAAATTCTTAAGTCTTATAAATCATTACAAACTAAAAAATCTTTGGAATTGGTTTTATGTCCGACTTTTCCCGCTTTATGGCCAGTAGCTAAGAGTTTGCTTAAATCTAAGATAAAATTGGGCGCTCAGGATATTTTTTGGCAATCTACTGGAGCTTATACTGGTGAGGTGTCGCCAGTTGTTTTGGTTGAAGCAGGGGTTAGTTATGTGTTGATTGGTCATTCAGAAAGGCGTCAGTATTTAAAAGAGACTGATGTAATGATTAAGCATAAAGTCGCGGCGGCTTTAGCCGTTGGTTTAGTGCCAGTAGTTTGTGTGGGCGAAACTTTTGCCGAACGTCAAGCTGGACGTAAAGATATAATAATTTCTCGTCAAATTCAGCAAGCTTTGGCTGGCTTGTCTTTAACTAAAGATCAGCGGGTGGTGGTGGCTTATGAGCCAGTTTGGGTGATTGGTTCTGGTCAGGCCGTTGATAATCAGGAATTGATTCATACTGCTCAAGTAATCGGACAGACTTTGGTAGATATTTTTTCCAGCTCCAAATTATTAAGCGGTCAAGTTAGATTGGTTTATGGCGGTAGTGTGGATGCTAGTAATATTGCCACTTGTTTGAGTGATTGGCCGTTGAGCGGTGTGTTAGTGGGTGGAGCCAGTTTACAGGAAGATAGATTTAGTCAGCTATTAAAGCAGTTGTAAATTATGGTAATCGATATTATTTTGGTTATAGTTTTGTTGTTGGGTCTAGTAGGTTTGATTGTTTTAGCTATTGGTAAGTTTCCCATCCTTAAATTAATTGATGTGGATAATTTAAGCGGTTTAAAACAGCAAGAAGTTAAACAAGATTTAGTGGAAGCTCGTTTACAGCGTAAGTTACAAAGAGGCAAGCGTTGGCTTAAAAAACAATTTGATCCTTGGTATAAAAAAATTCAGTTCAAACAGGATCAGTTAAAACAATCTGTTCAACAAATGGAAGAGAAGGTGGCTCAGCAGGAAGTATCTTTGGGTAAAGTTGAGGAAGTAGTGGCAAAAATTTTAAACAAGGCTGAGCAGGCTAAGCAGGAAGGGGATTTAGCCGAAGCAGAGAATTTATATTTAAGCGCTATTCAACACCAGCCAACTAATTTGGATATTTATCAAAGCTTGGCTGATGTGTATTTGGAAACTAGAGATTACGAGCAAGCTAAAGAAGTTTTGGAATATTTAGCAGAACAAGGTCGGGCTCGTTATTCTTCTTTGGGTTTAGCTAAAGTAGCTCAAGGTCAGGGTTTTTTAGAAGAAGCTAAGGGTCAGTATCTTAAAAGTTTGGCTCTTAAAAATACTATTCAGCTCCATTTGGAGTTGGCTTATGTCTATCAACAATTAGGTGATTTTAATCAGGCCTTAGCTCATTTGACTGAAGCTCGAGAATTGGAGCCTAATAGCCCTAAAGTGCTTGACTTTTATATAGAACTCAGTATAGTAAATGGGCATCTGAACGAGGCACAGGAAGCTTTAGATGTTTTACGCGAGGTAAATTCAGACAATCAAAAAATTAATGACTTTACCGAACAAATTAGAGCACAGGTTCAAAAAAATAAACCAATTAAAAGACGGTCTAGTAAGAAAATTACTAGTTTTGGTGTTAAAATAGATTAAAATTAGTTTGGTTGATAAATATTTAAAGATTTTAAATTGGTCAAAGTAAGGCCACTTTTTAAAAATTAGATTTTGTCCTTCGCGAGCCGATGTAGCTCAGTTGGTAGAGCAACTCCATGGTAAGGAGTAGGTCCGCGGTTCGAATCCGCGCATCGGCTCAGGGGGGACAAATTTTTAAGGGTCGGTACCGAAGCGGTCAAACGGGGCAGACTGTAAATCTGCTGGCTTTATGCCTTCGTAGGTTCGAATCCTACTCGGCCCACCACTTTGAATATAAAAAGATAATTAGTCGACCTTTGAATATTTGGGGGGATGGAAAAGGATTCGAAGGGCGCGAGAAAAAACCGAGCGAGCGCAGGTTTTTGTGTGTAGCGCCCGGGTGCCCGAGTCGGAGCGAGGGAGAATCCTACTCGGCCCACCATTCAACTCGCTGTGCTTGCTTAGGGTGAACCATAAATTATTAAAGAATGGGCCGATGTAGCTCAGTTGGTAGAGCAACAGTTTTGTAAACTGTAGGTCGTCGGTTCGAACCCGACCATCGGCTCCAGTTTAAAATTAATTTTAATTATTACTTTCTATATTATATGTCACAGGATAATCTTATTAAGATGGAGTGTAGCGATTGTCATCGCATTAACTACCATTCTTTCCGTAACAAGAAAAAAGTTAAAACTCGTTTGGAAACCAAAAAGCATTGCAATTGGTGTAAGAAGCACGTTTTACATAAAGAGACCAAGTAATCCGTTAAGTGCGGATTATGGGGGTGTCGTTCAGTGGCAGGACCTTGGTCTCCAAAACCAATGACGTGGGTTCGATTCCTACCACCCCTGCCAAGACAAATTACCTCACCGTTTGGGTGGGGTGTTTTGTTTTTAGTTGGATAAATAAGAGGAATCGAAGGGTACGAGACGAAATTTTTACTATCCCTAAAACAAAAAATCCCTAAGATATTTTTAAGGGATTTTTAGATAGTTTTTTATAAATTCAAAAAACGCTGACGCAGTTTAGTAATAGCGGTTAATTCAATTGTAGCGTAAATAATACCCGGCGAATCAGATAGGCTGGAGAGGGTTTTAAGCGGATGACAAATTTTGCTACGTTTAAAAGTTTCTTTATTAAAAGCATCCACCATAATAAAGTAAGACATAGAATCAAAAGCTCGCACTTGGGGTATTTTATCTAAAACTTCTTTAGTGTGAGGATGTGATACTAGGTAGCTAGGACAAAAAATAACCTGGGCACCATCACGAGCCAGTTTTCGTATATCTTCCGGATAGGCGTAATCCCAGCAGTTTATAACAGCAAAGTTTAAATTATCTATAGTTAATACTTTATTGTTTTTTCCTTCTTTGACTGTGGAGCGTTCGGTAAAAAAAGTGTGTTTTTTGTTGTACTTATGAATAGTTTCGCCATTTTTGTTAATTACCCACAATTGATTTCTAATATGGCCGTCTATTTTAAGGTAAGTGCCAAAGATAACATTTATTTTATATTTTTTGGCAGCTTGTTTAATTTGTTCGATTTCTTTATTAATATTACGTATTAGTTTTTCATCAGATACCAAACAGATTTCTGGTAGGCAAAGGTAGTCGGCCTGCTGGGCGGCGGCTGTGGTAATGGCTAGTAGTATTTTTTGTAGATTTTTTTCAATATTGTCACCAACTTCAATTTGGCCAGCGGCAATTTTTATAGACATTAGTTATTGGATTAAATAATTTTTCTTTGTATAGTTAAGATAACAGAGCATAGTTGAAGTTTCAAGGTAATAGTCAGTGAATTTGATATAAATTATAAATCAAATTTTACCCTTGTACCAACGTGTTAACACGTTAGTACAAGGGAAGAAAGTTTATTTTGTCAGCATCAATTTTTCGATTTGATTTAGTCTCTTATGGTATAATCAAACTTGTTATGAAATTTAAGTTTGTATTATCAATAATTTTAGTAGTCAATTTTTTGTTTTGGCCTTATTTAAGCGCTTTAGGGCAGGGGAGTGTCACCCAACAGCAATTGCAGGTTGAACAGCAGAGGTTAGAGCAGGAATTAAAAGAAATTGAAGTGCAAATTGAACAGTACACTAAAGAACTAGGTCGCACTCAATCACAAAAAGCCACCCTGAATAATAAAATTCGCGAACTTAGGATAAAACAATCATCCATTGCTTTGCAGATTAAGCAAACCACCTTGCAACTACAAGGCACAGAAAAGCAGATTAACAAAACCCAAGGTGATATTGATATTAACGAGCAGAGGCTTACTGGTTTACATAAGGAAATGGCGAAAATTATACGGCAGTTGCATATTACCAGTCAGCAGAATACGGTTTTTAACATGTTTTTGTACGATAAAGGTATTTCTGGTTTTTTTGATGAAATCCAAACTTATAAATTATTAAGTGATCAGTTGTTTAGTTTGTTAGAGCATTCCAAGGAAGAAGGTTTAAAGCTGGTTGATTATAAAAAAAATTTGGAAAATCAACGGGAGGGTCAAAAAAATTTAATTTCCATCGCTAATTTACAAAAAAATTCTTTATCCCAAAATATCTCTCAACAAGATAATTTGCTTAGCCAAACCAAAGGTCAAGAAGCAGCTTATCAACAACTTTTAAAAGATAAAAAAAAGAAGGCTGATGAAATTCGGGCCCGTATTTATGAACTTTTTGGTACGACCAAGCGGGTTACTTTTGGCGAAGCTGTGCAAATTGCTCAATGGGTATCGGAGCGAACCGGTGTTAGAGCAGCTTTTTTGTTGGCGGTTTTAACTCAAGAGTCCAATTTGGGTAAAAATGTCGGCACTTGCAATCGGGCCAGTGACCCGCCAGAAAAAGGCTGGCGGGTAATTATGAAACCGACCCGCGACCAAGAGCCTTTTTTGCAAATTACCAAGGAGTTAGGTTTGGATCCCGACACTACACCGGTGTCTTGCCCAATGCGCGATAAACAGGGTAAGCAAATCGGCTGGGGTGGTGCTATGGGCCCGGCTCAATTTATTCCTTCCACTTGGCTTGGTTATCGGGATAAAGTAGCCAAGATTACTGGCCGGACAGCTAATCCTTGGGATATTCGGGATGCTTTTGTGGCCGCTGGTGTAAAGTTAGGCGCCGATGGCGCTAGGCAGCAATCGGGCGAGTGGACAGCCGCTATGAAGTATTTTGCCGGTTCGGTTAACCCGGCTTATAGTTTTTATGGTGACAGTGTTGTGGCTTTGGCGAATCGTTATCAGGATGATATAGATAGCTTGAATTATTAGTAATTTTTAAATAATAAAATTTGTATGGATCAAGTTGAAAAATTTATCACCCTAAACAACCAGGCTAAAATGCCGTTGGTTGGTTTGGGTACTTGGAAGTCCCAGCCTGGTCAGGTGGGTGAAGCTGTTAATTTTGCTGTTCTTAAGGCCGGTTATCGTCATATTGATTGTGCGGCAATTTACGGCAATGAGCCGGAAATCGGTCAAGCCTTTAGTAATATTTTCGCTAGCGGTCTAAAACGGGAGGAATTATTTATCACCAGTAAATTATGGAATACTAAGCATGCTCCCCAAGATGTTTTGCCGGCTTGTCAAAAAACTTTGCAGGATTTACAGGTAGATTATGTGGACCTTTATTTAATGCATTGGGGAGTGGCTCAGGGGATTAATAATGGCGACAATCAACCGCCAACAGTTAAAGTGTCTTTACAGCAGACCTGGCAGGCTATGGAAGAGTTAGTAGATAAAGGTTTGGCTAAAGCCATAGGTTTGGCTAATTTTACTGGACCGATGATTATGGATATTTTAACTTATGCCAGAATTCAGCCAGCGGTCAATCAAGTGGAATTGCATCCTTATAATTCTCAGGATCGTTTAGTGGCTTTTTGCCAGGCTCAGGGTTTAACTGTTACGGCTTATTCACCTTTGGGTTCGCCAGGTAATTTTGTAAATCAATTGGAGGCTCCAGTCTTATTACAAGACAGTCAACTTAAACAGATTGCCGCCCGCCATAAAAAAACACCAGCACAAATTCTTATTCGTTGGGCTATTCAACGCCAAACCGTGGTTATTCCTAAAAGCGTTAGCCAGTCGAGAATTAAGGATAATATTGAGGTATTTGATTTTTCTTTAACTGAGGCGGATTTGGCGCAATTAGCCAACTTAGGTTGTAAATACCGCTATGTTGATCCTTGGTTGTGGTGGGGAATTCCTTATTTTGATTAATAGAACTTCTAAGTTTTATAGTTAATTTAAACAGGTTTTGTGCTATAATTTATTAGCTGATTATTAATTAAAATTTTTATGTATTTTATTCCTTTAGCAGTTCTATTTTTATTAATTATTTGTATCCGCCAAATAAATCAGTATGAGAGGGGGGTTAGATTTACTTTGGGGAAATTTACGGCCATTATGGAGCCGGGTTGGCGTTTAGTTATACCGATTTTTCAAAGTTACGTTAAGGTGGATATGCGCGTTAAAGCCGTGGATGTGCCGGACCAGGAAGCTATTACCAAAGATAATATTTCTGTCCGGGTCAATGCGGTAATTTATTATAAAGTTCAATCAGCCGAAAAAGTTATTTTGGAAGTGGAAGATTATAAATATGCCATTTCTCAACTAGCGCAAACTACTATGCGTAATGTTGTTGGTGAAGTGGAATTAGATGAGTTGTTAAGTAATCGCGATAAGATTTCCGAAAGGATTCGGGAAATCGTGGATAAGTTAACGGATCCTTGGGGTATTAAAGTAGATTCGGTGGACTTAAAAGATATTACTTTGCCCGAAGAAATGAAACGCGTTATTGGTAAACAAGCAGAGGCGGAGCGAGAAAAACGATCTGTAATAATTAAAGCTGAAGGTGAAGTTATTGCAGCTGATAATATGGCCAAAGCGGCTCAAATAATGTCTTCTAGTCAAGGTGCTTTGCATTTAAGAACTTTGCAGTCTATTAACGATGTTAGCTCTGATCAGTCTAATACTATAATTTTTGCTGTGCCTTTAGAGGTTTTGCGGGCTTTTGAAAAAATCGGTGGTCAGAAGGAGTAATTAAATGTTAGATTTAAGCTTAATCGGCTTGGCTGGGCCAGCTTTTTTAGCTGGGGTGCTGACTTTTTTGGCTCCTTGTACTTTGCCATTATTACCTGGTTATTTGGGTTTTATTAGTGGCTTGTCTTTTAAGGATTGGCAAGACGGTCCTATGTCTTTGGGGCTTCGTTGGCGGGTTTTTAAAAATGGCTTATGGTATGTTTTAGGTTTTAGTTTAGTTTTTGTGGTGTTGGGTGGTCTAGTTGGTTGGGCTGGTTCTGGGTTAGGTAGTTACCGGTTTTTATTAGCTCGTTGGGGTGGCCTATTGGTTATATTTTTTGGTTTATTTTTATTGTGGGGTGATAAATGGTCTGGTTTTGGATTTTTACAAAAAAATAGTCGTTGGTCTTTAGTTAATGTTTTACAACCAGGCCGGCCTTTGGCTTCCTTTTTATTCGGTGTGGTATTTGCTTTTGGTTGGACTCCTTGTGTTGGGCCCATTTTAGGTTCAATTTTATTATTGGCTTCTAGCCAAGCTAGCTTAGGAACTGGTGCTTTATTATTATTAATTTTTGCCGCGGGCTTGGCGGTGCCTTTTTTAGTGGCCGCTATTAGCTTAGGTTCAATCGGACATTATTTACATCGTTGGGGTAGATACTTAAGAATTATTTCCTATTTGGGTGGTTTGTTTCTTATTGGGTTAGGTGTTTTAATGGTCTGGAATAAATTTGATTGGTGGGTGGCCTTGGCTTATAAATGGTTGGGTTTTATAAATTATAATTCTTTATTGAATTTTTTATAGATTAATTAGGTGGTTAATAATTATTGCAAACCATTTGCAATAATAGTTTAGGTTTGTTAAAATGTTATTTATGAAGCAATCAGTTAATGTGTTAACTGCCCAGGGTTATCGATTAACCAAACCACGTCTGCAGGTTTTAGCTGTTTTAAAACAGCTAAAGCAGCCCGTGGCTGTTAAAGTAATTTATCAAAGATTAAAAAAACAGGGAATAGATTTAGTTTCGATTTATCGGGCTTTGGATTTATTTGTTAGTTTGGGTTTTGTTTTTGCAGAAATATTCGGTAAAGATAAAAGATATTATTTGGCTGATCAACCACATCATCATATTAGTTGTTTTAAATGCCGTAAGGTAGCTTGCTTACCTTGTCAGCACAATTTTTCTAAAATCAAAGGGTTTAAAAAAGTTAGTCATCAGTTAGTTTTAACTGGTCTTTGCCAGGCTTGTTCTTAGATTTAATTGGTTATGAAAAGTTTTTTTATTTATTTATTAATTGGTGTAGGTTTAATTTTATTGATTATTGGTGGCTTGGTGTATAAGCGGTCGACTAGTCAGGTAAAACCTCAGGTGGTTGGTAATCAAGTTTTGCAGGTGGTGGCTACTGTTTATCCTTTGGCTGATTTAGTTAAACAAATCGGTCAAAATAGAGTAAGGGTGGTAAGTTTATTATCGCCGGGTGTTAGCCCTCATACTTTTGAAATAAAACCCTCAGATATTAAAAATTTGCAATCAGCCCAGGCAGTTTTTACTATTGGTTATGGTTTGGATAATTGGTTTAGCCAACTAGCCGATGGATTGCCGGTTAAGCAAGTTTATCAAGTAACCAAAGGAATAACTTTAAAACAGCTGGCTTTTACTCACCATGATCAAGAAGAAGGAGAGTCTTCCGCTGATCCGCATTATTGGTTGTCGACTGTTAATGGCCGAATAATGGCTGGTAATATTTATGATATTTTGGTCGCTTTGGATCCGGCGGGGCAGGCTTATTATTATAAAAATTTACAAATTTTAAATAATGAATTAGTAAAAGTAGCCGCAGACGGTCAGGAAAAATTAAGTAGCTTAAGTACCAAGGATTTAATACTTTTTCATGAGTCCTTTAATTATTTAGCAGCCGAATTTAATTTAAAGGTGGTGGGCGTTTTTGAAGCTTCACCTGGTCGTCAACCAACGCCTCAACAACTTAAAGACATTTATGATGCCGCTACCCGTTATGGTCTTAAAGTAATTTTTTCTGAACCACAGTTTGCTAACGACAGCCTTAAACCATTGTTAGATGATCTGCATCTTAAATTATTCGTTTTAGATCCTTTAGGTGGGTCGGTTGGTCGATTTAGTTATGTGGATTTATTACGTTATAATATAGACACTCTTTATGAAGCCTTACGAGACTAACTCAGCTATTAATATCAGTAATTTGACAGTTATTTTAGGCAACCAAAAAATTTTGGATAATATTAGTTTTACGGTAACGGCCGGAGCAGTGGTGGCTATAATCGGGCCCAATGGTTCTGGCAAAACAACTTTATTAAAAGCTTTTTTAGGTTTAGTGCCTTATACTGGAGAAATAAAATTATTTGGTCAATCACCTAGGGATTTTTTAGGCCAGGTTGGTTATGTGCCTCAGCGTTTTTCTTTTGATAGGACGTTCCCTTTAACTGTTGAGGAATTTTTAAAATTTTCTTCGCCGACTGGAAAACCTTCTCGTTTAAAACACGCTCTTAAAGAAGTGGAGATGTTAAAGTATGGTGGTAAAATGTTGGGGGTTTTATCGGGTGGACAATTGCAACGGGTTTTAATAGCTCGGGCTTTGCTTAACGATCCTAAAATTTTATTTTTAGACGAGCCAACGGCCGGTGTGGATGTAGAAGGGGAGAAAGATTTTTATCAATTATTGGCCCATCAAAATAAAGAGCACGGTGTTACTATAGTTATGGTTTCACACGAATTAAGTATGGTTTATGCCCAGGCCAGTCAGGTGGTTTGTTTGGATAAACATTTAATATGCTCGGGAGTTCCTAAGCAGGCAATTACTCCGGAAGTTTTAAAAAAATTATATGGCGGAGAAATAAATTTAGCCAAGCACAATCATTAATTTATGTGGGAAATTTTACAATATCCTTTTATGCAACGGGCCTTGATAGCCGGCTTAATGTTGGCTTTGTTAATGGCTAGTTTAGGTATTTTTGTGGTGCTTAGGCAGATGTCTTTTTTTGCTGATGGTTTGGCTCATGCTTCTTTAGCTAGTGTGGCTATTGGTCTTATTTTTTCCTGGAGTCCTTTATTGACGGCTTTATCTTTGAGTATATTTTTTGCTTTGTTGGTTTATTTTGTGGAAAAGTATTGGCGTTTATCAACCGATACGATTATTGGTTTAATTTTTACTGGTGGGATGTCTTTGGGTGTTTTGCTAATTAGTTTATTGCCGGGTTATCAGCCTGATTTGATGAGTTTTTTATTTGGTAATATTTTAGCTATCCGTCAGGTGGAATTGTGGTATGTTTTATTGATTGGTTTTTTTATAATGGTTTTTGTAATTTACAATTTTCGATCTTTGATTCTATGGTCTTTGGATGCGGAAACAGCCTATGTTTCCCAAAAACCTGTTCGTTTTTTGCAGTTAGCCTTATATGTTGCTTTGGCTTTGGCTGTAGTGTTGGGTATAAAAATTATGGGTGTAATTTTAGTTAGTGCCCTTTTAATAGTTCCTGTGGCCAGTGCTAAAGTGGTGGCCCGTTCTTTGAATCAGTTAGTCGTTTTTAGTTTGATTTTTGCTCAAGTGGTTACTTTGGCTGGTTTAGTTTTATCTTATTATTTAGATTTGCCCAGTGGTCCGACCGTGGTTTTATTCGGTGTTTTGTTATTTATTTTAGTTTTAGGGTGGTCTTTGTTTAATAAAAAATAAAAAGTTATCACTTGTTTTTGTGGAATATTTATTGTATAATACTAAGAGTGATGGCTAAGTATTAAGTTTTTTGATTTATGAAGAATAAAATGATTATTTACGGAGTGGTTGTTATTTTACTAGCGGTGGCTGTGATTGTTTATAATAAAGTTGGTTTTTTAAAGACCAATCAAACTGAACTGGTTGATAATGAATCAATCGAGATGGTTAGCGACGATTTAACAGCTGACAGCCAGGAAATGGATGGCCTAACTTTTGTACCTTATGTTAATCGTTCTGTTGGTTATACAATTGATAGGCCTAATCGTTGGTATTGGCGGCATTATATAAAGAGCCAAATCGGCGCCGGTTATCCCCATGTAGAAGATTATTTTATGACTAGTTCTAAGCCTTTGCCCGGTTTATCAGCTGATATTTTAGGGCAGATTGTTATAGAGGTTTCTGGTCAAGAATTAAATGAATTAAGTTCTGGTTTAGATATATTTACCAAAAGTGAGGCTCAGGTGGGCGGGTTACCAGCTATTAGATATGAAGGTGTAAAAAAAGATTCAGCTGGTCAGGAAACAAAAGTGATTGAGTATCAAATCAGACGCGATAATCAATCTTTCCGGTTTATTTATTGGCAAATTCTAGAATTAGCTGACAGTAGTCAGGTGTTTGAAAAAATGGTAAAAAGTTTTACCTTTGGTATTTAAATTTTTATAAATAAAATAGAGCTGCTTTTAGGGCAGCTCTTTTAAGTTATAAATAGTTTTCTTCGAAATTTGTTTGGTTTTCTTTTTTTATAGGTTTGTTATAAATTTTTTCTGTTTGAATAGAGTCTTTGTTTCTAATTTTAATTAGATATTTTTGAGTTTTTGTACCATTGAATAAATTTTCTAGCGTTACCGTAATAGGATATGTTTTTTTGTTAATTGTTATATTGCTCCAGCATAACGGTTTTATGGTAGTATTTTCCTTTTCTATTACTCTTTCTACCAATTCCATCATTCGGTCGCTAATAAAGTCGCAAGCCAAATGATTGTTTCCTTTATGAGTAGAATTAATAAAACCAAGTAACTCAATTTCCACTAGCACATTTGATTTTGGTGAAAATTGCAGCTTTTCTAAACCCAGGTTTATAAGCTGGAAAAATTTTTTAATTAATTTCCTTTCGGAAGGGGAAAATTCTAAAAACCAGGGGTATATTAAATCATTATTATAAAACATTTTAAACCTCCTTAGAATCAGTTGTTTTTAAGTAGCTTTTTTTGTTTTAATAAATTGTCTGGTATTTTCTCTTTAAGTAAGTTTTTTGTCAACTTGATTTTAACCCTTAACCCCTTGACAAAAAATAAGTAAAAGCCCTTGTGGATTAGGTGTTTTTAGGGGTTTTTGCTATACTGATTAAGCTAATTCGTTTAACCCTACCTTACCCCTATGGCTAAAGGTATGTCTAAATCTCAGGTGTTGGCTAACCTGGCCGAAACAACCGGTCACAGCAAAAAAGAGGTTGTCGCCACCTTGGAAGCTTTGGTTTCTCTCGCTTACCGCGAGACTAAGAAATCAGGCGAGTTTACAGTTCATGGTCTTGGTAAGCTGGTCAAAAAGCAGCGCGCCGCTCGCATGGGCCGCAATCCAGCTACCGGTGAAAGCATAAAAATTCCGGCTAAGACCGTTGTTAAATTCAGGTTGGCTAAAGCCGCTAAGGACGCCATTCTGTAATTAAGGTTTAGATTGGTTGGTCGCCCACTGACTAATCTAAAAAAATAAACCACCTCTCTTTGTTGACTGCTTCTTAAAAAAGCGGTCGGGAAGAGGGGTGGTTTTATAAAGATAAATATTAGATTATTGTGCTATAATTAAAAAGTCTTTATGTGGGTAACTGTCGGTTTAACAGTTTTATTAGTAATTTTATTTTACCTGATTGGCCAAGCAGCTGATTGGGTGATTATTAATGTTAAAAAATTGGGTGGGCATTTGGGAATTAAGCATGTTTGGTTAGGTATTCTTTTAGGCATACTTACTTCCATGCCAGAATTTTTTGTCGGTTTGCAGTCTTTTTTTAAGCAGTCCGGCCAGTTAGCTTATGGTAATTTGGTGGGGGGTATTGTGGTTTTAATTGGTTTAATAGCTGGTTTGAGTGCTATTTTTTTAGGTAAATTAGAAGTAGAGGCAAGTTTTTCTCGGCGGGATATATTTTCCATTATTGTTTTTTTGGGATTGCCAGTGTGGTTGGCGGCTGATGGCAGTTTAAGTTGGTTAGATGGTTTGTTAATGGTGGCTTTGTATGGTTTTTTGCTTTCCCATTTAATAGACACTAAGGAAAAATTAAATACTTCTGTTCAGGTTGAACCAGGGGCTAGTAATTTACGTAATATCATTTATATGATGTTAGGTTTGGGCGTCATTATGGTATTAAGTAATTTTATAATGGACGTAACTATGAATTTGATAGGTCGATTGGGTATACCAAATTTGATAGCTGGTTTGTTAATTTTTTCCATCGGCACCAATCTTCCAGAAATTAGCTTAGCTTTAAGCGCTTGGCGTAGTCGCGCTCGGGAATTATCTTTGGGTAATTTATTAGGCAGTGCCATGGCTAATGTTTTGGTATTAGGTTTATTATCGTTTATCAAGCCGGTATTTATACCCTTGGGCGGTTCGTTCATTTTTTTAGCCACCGTGATGCTTATGCTGTTAGTTGGTTTTATGGTATTTTCTAGTACCGCCGGTAATATTAACCGGCGAGAAGGCGCGGTTTTAGTAATGATTTATTTATTTTTTATAGTAGGTGTAATTTTTAACGGATTATTATGAGTTGGCTAATTTGGGCTTCCATTGGTTATTTTTTTAACGCTACAGCCTTGGCCGTGGATAAAGCTTTGCTTAATCGGCAGGAGCTTAGAGAACCGGCGGTTTATACTTTGTTGCAAGCTATTTTAGGCTTGTTAGTATTGGTTTTGTTGCCTTGGATAGTTTGGCCAAGTGGTTCGGCTATGGGTTTGGGTTTAATAGCTGGTTTCTTTTTTGCTTTGGGTTTATGGTTGATGTTTAAAGTTTTAGCAGTGGGTGAGGCCTCACGGGTGCCGGCTTTTATTGGTAGTTTAAGTCCATTGTTTGTTTTTGCTGCTTCTTGGTTAATGATTGGTGAGCGTTTAAGCCCTTTGGCTTTAAGTGCTTTTATTGTTTTGGTGGTGGGTGGTTTTTTTATGGTGGGTGGTCCGGGCGGTTTGCGCGGACGGTCTTTGGGGTTGGCCATAGGTTCAGCTTTGGCTTTTGCTTTGTCTTATGTTTTTTTAAAGATTACTTTTGAACAAAGTTCTTTTTTTGCGGGTTTAGTGTTGATTCGTTTAGGTGTCTTTTTGGCCAGTTTATTTTTATTATTAATCCCTGGTACTTGGCAAACTTTTGTTAATAGTTTTAAAAGCGGTGCTAAAGTTAAATTTGCTTTTATTGGTGGCCAGGCTTCTGGTGCTTTGTCTGGTTTGTTGACTAGCTATGCCATATCTTTAGCCAGTGTGACTTTGGTAAACGCTTTGCAGGGTGTGCAATATGTTTTTTTATTAATTATGGCTTTAGTGGTTTCTTTTAAATATCCGCAATTATTTAAAGATGAATTTGGTGGCCAAACAGCGGTACGTAAAATAATTGGTACTTTTGCTGTCGTAGTGGGTTTGTGGCTTTTAAGTATTTCTTAAGATATGAAATATCTAAAGTGGTTTTTTTTAATTATTTTATTAGTTATAGTGGTTGGTTTAGTAAGGCTGAAGACCTGGCCTAAGAATAATCAGCCGCTTTTGGTAGCGACTTTTTCTGCTGAGCAGGCCCGTTATTTGGGGTTGGATGTTTTTGAATCTTATGAAAAAATAATTAGAGAATTAAAACCTAAACAGATTCGCTTACAAGCTAATTGGGACGATATAGAAAAACAGTCTGGCCAATTTGATTTTGTTGAATTGGACAGTTTGATTAGTCTAGCCAAGCAAAATAATATCGCAGTGACTTTAGCCATTGGTCGTAAATTACCACGTTGGCCGGAATGTCATGATCCTGATTGGTTAAAAAACTTGCGACCGGATGAAGTAGATGAACGTTTGTTTAGTATGTTAGAGCAAGTAGTGGCTCATTATCAGGCTAATGAAGCGATTGTTAGGTGGCAGTTGGAAAATGAACCACTTTTTACTTTTGGTAATTGTCCAGTGCCTAATTGGCATCGTTTGGTTAAAGAAGTTAATTTGCTTAGACGGCTAGATTCTAGTCGTCCGATTTTATTGACTGATTCAGGAGAATTATCGGCCTGGTGGGAAACAGCTAGTTTGGCTGATGTGCAGGGCGTAACTCTTTATCGGGTTACTTGGAATCCTTTAACTGGTTATTTTACTTATCCACTGCCGGCTGTTTGGTATAGGTTAAAAGCGGCTCTAGCTAGTTTATGGGTTAAAGATATTATTATTAGTGAGTTACAGCTAGAACCTTGGGCGCCTGACGGACTTAATAATATAACTTATGAACAAGTGCAAAAATCTATGAGTTTGGCCAGGTTTAATAATAATGTAAATTATTTTTATAAGATTGGTTTTAATGAAGGTTTTGTTTGGGGGATAGAGTGGTGGCTTAAAGCCGATCAATTAGGTTGGCCAGAGTATTGGCAGGCTGGTTTAAAGATTTTTAACAAGTAATCAAAATTTTATGTTGGCTATTTTAATATCAATTGTTGTCGTGGTGGTGGTAATTTTGGTTTTGTCTCGTTTAATAAACCGTTGGTTGGTTGATTTGATTGGCCAAAGAGCTTATATAATAATTTTTTGGCCCGGCGTATTGGTGCACGAACTTTCTCATTTGGTGGCCGCTTTGTTAACTTTTACTAAAGTGATGGGAGTATCTTTGTGGCCTAAAAGACCCAAGGGTGGTCGGCAGGAGTTAGGTTCGGTAACGCACGAAAGTACTTCTAACCCTTTTAAATTAATAATTATTTCGTTGTTTCCTTTAGTCGGCGGTATATTGATAAGTTGGTTAGTAGCTTGGTGGTTGTTGCCGGAATTTCCGGCTGTGCCTTTAGTGCCTTTAGGAGCTGATTCTTGGTTAAGTTTGGTTGATTATTTTAGTCGGTGGTTTAGTTTTATTTGGCAGATTATAACGGCGCTTAATTTAACCGCTTGGCAAACTTGGTTATTTTTTTACTTAATTTTAAGTTTGGCTGCTCATTTAGTCCCTTCGCCAACAGATCTTAATTATGCTTTGGCTGGTTTAGTGGCTTTAGCTTTATTTTGTTTATTGTTATGGTTGTTGGCTGGTTTGTTGAATTATCCCTTTGGTCAGATAATGGTTTTTTGGTTAGATAAGTTGCTAGTTGCTTTAACGCCATTTTTCAGCTATATTTTAGCTTTGTTGCTGGCAGTAGCGGTTTTAACCGGTTTGGCAGCTTTGCTTAAAAGGCTTAATAAAAAACAGGATTGGTCCTAAATAAAACGATTAATTATTTTTATGAATTTTGTTAAAGTAGCAATTTTTTGTTTAGTTGTTGGTTTGTTGTTGATCGGCCAACCAGTTGGGGCCAGTCAGACGACATATAATTCGCATTATGTTTTTTTACCGAAGGCGGAAGTTATTGGTGTGGATGAGGGGAGTTTGCAAGTTTTGAGTGATGATAATTTATATACTGTGAAATTAGGTGGTATTTTTGGAATTTACAGCCGCTGGTGGTCTGGTTTGACTGCTCAAGAATTAGCCACTGGACATGTCATGCAAATTTTAGGTCGGCAGGTTGATAATGACTTAATTGAAGCTAAATTGGCCCGCGATATTTCCTTGCAAAAGAAGTTATCAGCTCTTTTGGGTACGGTTGAAAAATATAATGAACCAGCGGGGATAATTTATTTGCAAACTAAAATGCATGGTTTAGTTGAGGTTGTTTTGTCGTCCCAAACCGTAATTATAGATCCCAAATCTGTTAATCAAGATAAAAAAATAAAAGTTGGTAAAAAATTAGTGGTGAAGGGTTTATGGGATAAAGCTAATAGTCGAATGACCGAGGTTAATAAAATAGTGTTATTTCATTTGGGTGAGACGAAAGAAAAATAATTAATTAAAAAAGTTTCTCGACAAAAAATATCGTTGTGTTTATACTTAGTTTTGCTGTAATAACTTCGGGGTATGGCCTAATTTCCGCCAAAGGCGGATCAGCCTCTGGCTGAGGTTATAGATAAGGAGGGGGGAATATGTATTTTGTTTATTTGTTAGTAAGTTTAAGGAACAGTAAAATATATGTTGGTTGTACAGCAGAGTTGCCTTTGATTAGATTAGAGCAGCATAACGTAGGTTCAAATTTTTGGACTAAGCAAAATCGTCCCTTTAAATTGGTTTATTATGAGAGTTATTATTGCAAAAAAGACGCTTTGCATAGAGAATTATTTTTAAAATCAGGAGTGGGAAGAAAATTTAAAAAGTTGTTAATAGAATATTATTCATCGGGGTATGGCCTAATTGGTAAGGCGCACGCTTCGGGTGCGTGAGATTCTGGGTTCGAGTCCCAGTACCCCGACCAAATAAGAAAACTATTTCCGAAAGAAATAGTTTTTATATCTTTTAAGTTTAGCAGGACTCGAAGGGTGCGAGAAAGGCGAGCGAACTAGGGTAGCTCGCCTGAGTGTAGCGCCCCGGGACGCGAGTCGGAGCGAGCGGGAGTCCCAGTACCCCGATCATTATTCGGTGATAAGGTATTGATTAAATTGATTGATAAATAATAAACAGCGGAAGCTGTTTTTAATTTGGCTTTTAAATTGATATACTAAAATAATATGACTTGGTGGCATTCTATTATATTGGGCGTGGTAGAGGGTATAACCGAATTTTTACCTATTTCTTCCACTGGACATTTAATACTGGTCGGACAATGGTTAAAATTGCCAGCCAGCGAATTTTTAAAAAGTTATGAAATAGTTATCCAATTAGGAGCTATTTTAGCTGTGGTGGTTTTGTATTGGCGTCGTTTGTTATTGAATTGGGAAACTATTAAAAAATTAGCTGTAGCTTTTGTTCCCACAGCTGTTTTGGGGTTAGTTTTTTATAAGTTTATAAAAGCTTACTTGTTAGGTAATTCTTTGGTGGTGCTGGTAGCTTTATTTTTGGGTGGTTGTGGTTTAATTGTTTTTGAAAAAATTTATCAGACAAAAGAAATTAAAAAAATAGCTGAGGATAATGTATCTTACCGGCAGGCTTTATGGATTGGTTTGGCTCAGTCGCTTGCTATGGTGCCGGGTGTTTCTAGGGCCGCAGCCACAATTGTTGGTGGTTTAGCTGTTGGTTTACCGCGTAAAACAATTGTGGAATTTTCTTTTTTATTAGCTGTGCCAACTATGGTTGCCGCTACTTTGTGGGATTTATTAAAAAGTGATTGGTGGTTGATTAGTCAGCAGGTGGATGTATTGTTAATTGGTTTGGTTGTTTCTTTTATTGTGGCCTTGTTGGCTATTAAATTTTTACTCAAATATATTCAGAATCATAATTTTATTATTTTTGGAATATATCGTATGATTTTGAGTTTGTTATTGGGTTATTTAATGTTTTTTTAAGATATTTTTTAAACAATAAAAAATCCCCAGACGTTTAAGGGGATTTAAGTAGGTATTAAATTGGAATTATTATACACTTTTTATACTTTTTTGTCAATTATAAGTTAATAATTTATAAGTAAATTTAAGTAAATAACAATATAGTCAGGCATGGTATAATTAAAATAATAATTATGCTAACCAAAAGAAACAATTCAGCTGATTTATGGCAGGCCGCTTTAGACGATTTGTTAAAAAAGGAAGCTCCTTTGGCCGATCGTTTGCGGCCGTTAACCTGGGATGAATTTGAAGGGCAACTGGAAGTAGTTGGACCAGATAAATTATTAAGGCGTTTATTGGAGAAAGACGAAGTACCGTCTTTGATTTTTTGGGGGCCACCGGGCACAGGTAAAACTACTTTGGCTAGAATTATCGCTTCGGTTAGTCAATCGTATTTTGTTCAAATGTCCGCCGTTAGTAGTGGTTTGGCCGATTTGCGCACGGAAATAAAACAGGCCATTGATCGTCGTAAATTAAATAGCCTTCGGACTATCTTATTTGTAGATGAAATACATCGTTGGAATAAAGCCCAACAAGATGCCTTACTGCCTTATGTGGAAAACGGTGCCATAACTTTAATTGGTGCTACCACAGAAAATCCCTCTTTTGAAGTAATTAGCGCTTTGTTGTCTCGAGTTCGGGTAATTGTTTTACAATCTTTGTCAGCTGATAATTTAAAAAATATTTTAAAGCGGGCCCTGGTGGATAAAGAAAGGGGTTTAGGAAATTATAAAATAACTGGTGTCGAACAAGCTGTAGATTATATAGCTAATTTAGCTAACGGTGATTCCCGTTTAGCTTTGAATGTTTTAGAATTAGCTGTTAAATCCAGTTTAAAAAATAACCAAGCAGAATTAACCGAGCAAGTTCTTCAGCAGAGTTTACAGCGCACCCATTTAAAATACGATAAAAACGGACAAGAACATTATAATTTAATATCAGCCCTGCATAAATCCTTAAGAGGTTCCGATGCTAATGCGGCTTTGTATTGGTTAGCTAGAATGCTGGAAGCTGGTGGAGAGCCTTTATATGTGGCTCGTCGATTAGTTAGGTTTGCTTCAGAAGATATTGGTTTAGCCGATCCCAATGCTTTATTGCAGGCCGTGGCCGCTTTTCAAGCGGCGCATCAGTTGGGTATGCCGGAGTGTAATGTGGCCTTGGCCCAAGCTACGGTTTATTTAGCTAAAGCCCCTAAATCTAACGCTTTGTATAAAGCTTATTTAAAAGTACAAGAGGATGTTTTTAAAACAATCGACGATTCCGTGCCCCTTCATTTAAGAAATGCTCCGACTAAATTAATGAAAAATTTGGGTTATGGTAAGGGTTATAAATATAACCCCGATTTTAAAGAGCCGGTGGATCAAGATTATTTGCCAGACAATTTAAAGGGTAAAAAATATTTAGAATAAATAAAACAATTAATTATGGGTAGTAAAATAGAATTTAATGACACTTTACAGTTAACTAGTCAACAGGGTTTTCCTGAAGAATTAGATTTGAAAAAACATTTAAAAAAACCTTTTACGGCTGATAATTTTGCTGGCCGAGTTTTTTCTTTTTTTGATAAGCCAGGTTTTAGATTATTTCATCCGGCACCCCTTCGGGTTTTTTTAGTTCATAATGTTAATAACCAATGGTTGTATTGGGGTCATATTCAAATAATAGAACAAACTATTAATGCGGCCAAAGGGACGACTACTGGTAAATTTGTTATTACTAAAATTTATACACCAGAGCATCAAAAATCAATGAGTACTTATGAGGTTGATAAGGAACACATTTTTAATTTTGATTTTTAATTATTATAAATCCCTTATTCTTAATTCTATTATTATGACTCACGAACGTTGGAAAGATTTAGCAGCCAAATTAAAAGAACGTTTTCCGGCGGCTCAAAGCGGTAAGCAAGCTTTAGCCGATGAAGCAGGCCATTTGGAATATGTGGAATTTATTAGTGACCAAGGTTTAATGAGGTTTGAACTTTTAAGTACGCCTAAAATAATCGGTAAAAAAACTATTTATTCTAAACGAATAGGTTCGGGTACAACTGTAGAATATCAGTATGATGCTAACGAGCACACCTTAACCCTTAGGGTTTTATTGGCTCATCCAGTATCAGGCGAATTGGTGGAGGTTTCTTTGGCTCAAGTGGCCGAAATGGGTTTATTGGCTTAGACTAAGGTTGTCGGGGCTTACTTTAGGGGTTATAATAAAGTTAGTTATGAAAATTCGTTTTACTCCTTTTATTATTGTAGCAGCCGTAATTTTATTATTGGTCGGTTTGGTTTGGTTTAACTATTTTGTTAAGAATTCAGCGGAAAAAGTTAAATCTAATGAAGCAGTGGTTAATCAGCAATCAGTCGCTACCTTATTTGCTGAAGCGGCTTTGCCGGTGGAAAAAATTTATCAGAAAGGTTTAACTGATTTAACAAATAAATTTAGACTTACTTTAGCAGAACCAATGGATAAAGAGGATTTAGCAATGGTGGAGGAGTTACGTCAGGGAATTTTAGCTCTTAATGTTCCCTTACAAGAACAAGCGCATCATTTGGATTTAATGTTAACGGCTGATAAATTAAAGGATGAATTAAAGCAAGATAAAATGTCTTCTGATAAATTAGTTGAATATCAATCTAAGTTAACTGCTTTATTAGTTGATGAATCGGATTAAAGTAAGTTATGGTTTTTAATAATAGATTTTTTCAAATAACATCTTGGAGTAACTTGCTGTTTAGGCAATTACCTACTCGTAGCCATAGTTGGGCTAATAAATTGGTTAGTTTTTTTATAATTTTGGCGGTTTTGGATTTACTGGTTACTTGGTGGCAACCAATTTTTTTACCTTTAACAGCTGTAGTTTGGTCTATTTTATTGTTATTATTAGTTTGGTTTTTTTGGTTTAAAATTGATTATTTGACTGCCTGGTTAGCGGGTAGTTTGTTTTTGTTTTTATTTTGGAGTGGGAGTTTTAATCTTTGGTTATTTTTTAATTATACCTGGCAAAGAATAATATTTTTATTTATTTTTATGGCTTTGTCTTGGTGGTATTTAAGCGAGTGGCAAAGGCATGCTCAAAAATTTTTTGCTTTAGCTAGGGCTGCCGGACCTATGCCAACTATGGTGGTTGGTGCAGTAACTGTTTTTATTTTAGGTGCTTCGGCTAATAATTTTTTGGTTTATTTGGATGTTTCTTTTTGGAAATTGTTAGCTGTATTTTTTAGTCCGTTACCTTTTTTGTTTTGGGGTTTAATGCAAGTTAATAATTGGTCATTGGCCAAACACTGGCCTTATGGATTAGCTGCTTTGTTTATTCAATTGCAAGCTTTTGTATTAGTGATGTGGCTACCCCTTGATTCTTATGTATCGGGTTTTTGTTTGGCTGTAATTTATATTATTTTGGCTTTAAGTTTAAATCAGGAAGCTCAAGGTTTTATTAATAAACGCCAATATATTCAAGAAATAATAATTTTATTAATAGTTTTATTTTTAGTATTATTAACCGCCGCTTGGTTTTAATAAATTTAGAAAATAGTTATGACTCATCCAACATCAGAAAAAAATGATAATTTAGATTACGAAAAAGAAGTTCGTAGTATTTATCGCGAACGAAATAGTCGTTTTTTTAAGACGCCTAAAAATGATAAAGGCCGAGGTTTGGCTGGTTGGGGCGGTTTAATTGTTGTGGTGATAATGTCTTTATTAGCCGGGTTTATTGGTGCAATTATTGTGGTAAATATTTGGCAGTCAAGTGTGGCTCTGCCTTTAACCGATAAGCCAGTAAGAACAACGGTAGCTTTATCACCGGAATTTAATCAGCAAACAGTTGGCTATTTTAGTAAATCAGTCGTGGCAGTTTTTGTAGCTCGTGAATTAAAAAAAGACGCCGACTTATTGGATCAGGCTTATTTGTGGTCGGAATCTTTGGGACAAGGATTGGTTTTATCTAGCGATGGTTGGATAGTAACGACTCAGGCAGTAGTTAGTACGGCCAGTAAAAATTTGGTGGTTTCAACTGATGATGGCGCGGTGCATGCCGTGGAAGCTATAGTAGTCGACCCCACCGTACCTTTAACTTACCTTAAAGTTAAAGCTAATAATTTAACAGCGACTGCTTTTGCTAATTCTGGTGGTTTATCTTTAGGGCAAACTGTGTTGGCTGTTGGTAAGAATAGTCAAAATATTGTTCCTTCTTTTTATGTTCGACGTTTATCCAGTTTAACAGCTAAGGGAGCAGCCAGTCGGACTGATTTAGTAGTCTCTTCGGAAGTTTTACCCGATAGATATTTATTGGACCAAACCATACCACAAGGTATGGCTGGTATGCCCATAAGTAATACTCGTGGTGAGGTTTTAGGTTTGCTTGGTAAGTGGGAAGGTGAGTGGCGGGCGATTGTACCTATTGATTCTATTGGTGCTATAATCGACGGTTTATTCGCCGATAAGCAGGTAAGAAGGCCGAGGTTGGGCGTAGCTTATTCACAAAGTAATTGGTTAAAAACTTTTATTCCCGAAGATATAAAATTAGCCGAAGGCGCTATTTTATTAACGGCTGGCAAATTATCAGCTGTAACTGCTAAAACACCAGCAGCAGCGGCTGGTTTTAAAGAAAATGATGTTATTCTGACCGTAGATAATCAGCGTTTAGATAGATTAAGTTTATCAGCGGCTATACAACAGTATCGGCCAGGCACTAAAATTGAATTTACAGTTAGTCGTGATGGAAAAACTATTAAACTTAACGCTACTTTGGATGAATTGGTAAGTAAGAATTTGATAATTATTTCCGAGTAGTATTTGTCGATGTATTGAAGTTTTTTGAACTTGAGGGTATATTCTACTTATTAAGGAGTGGGTTAAAGAGGTATCACTATAATTCCTTATAGTTACTTTGAATTCTATTTTTTGACGTCAAAAAATAGAATTTTTATTTATAATATTTAAGTTTATCCCTTGAAAAGGATTGACAAATGCGTTTTTTGTGGATATTATAAAGTACTTAAAACAAAAAATACTTTAAAAACTCGCAAACCCAAAAAGGAGATGTGAATGAATTTTCAGCCAGCTTTTAAAATTGTTCTATTTACAACAGTAGTTTTATCCCTGTGTTTAGTTATTATTGGCCTGGTAAGAATAATTAAATTGCCAAATTATAATAAATTAAAAAATAAACTAAATAGTTCGGAGGAATAAAATGTGGAATTATTGGATTAACCTAATTAATTGGGAAATTATTTATTTCGTTATTATTCTCTTGGTTTCTTGTATTGTTATATCCTGTTTTACTGTATTTTTTGTATTTTCATTTTTTTATTGGGACGCAAAAAAATTATCAAAAATAAAAGGAAGGTAATGGAATCAATATTATCAGCTTTTAATTCTTTGGCTGACATTGCTTATGATGCTTATTTAGTCATAATAACTTGTTTTAATTTGTTGGTTATTTTTATGGCAATTAAGTATTCATTTTTATTTGGGAAGTGGCATTGGCAGTCCAAAAGGGACAGAACAACCTCCTAACGGGAAAAGGAGAGAAAACAGGGGATATCTGGCTGGCCCCTGTCTTAGCCAGGCAATCGACCTATTTCTCCCCCCAATTCCGGGTCGATTGCTTGTTAAAAATAAAATAAAAAGTACTAAACAAAGTGGCGTATTTATAATTAATATAGCCGCTTTTTTATTTGACATTTTTTTAGGCTGGGTTTAAGGTAGGGGCAAATAAATTAGGTGTAAAAATGGCTAATTTAAAAATATTAAAAATATTATTTTTTGTCAGTATTCTTTTGTGGATTGGTATAATTATTGGTTTTAAACTGGGTGGTTATTGGTTAGCTTATTTACCAATTGTTGTGCCGTTTGGTTTATTGGCAAAAATGATATTATTTGAAAACAAACAAAGTAGGGGGTAGTATTATGGATTGGCATTGGTATTTTGTAATTGGTTTGGTTATATTGGTTGGGCTTTTTGTTTTTATGAAAAGCGGAAATAACAAGCCAAACCAAAAATTAATTAACCGTCGTAAAGTTCATGACGGTATTAAAAATTAAGTCCGGGGCATAAATAACCCCGAGCGCCAACAGTAACAGTACCGCAAAGCAGTGTTCTATTGCACCTAGGACACTGCTTATTTATTTTAAAGTAATTAGAAAAAGTTGGTACTTTAAAACCGCGTAGTTGAAGTAAAGCCATCCCTCCTTAATATAGTGGTTTTACTTATGTGTACGCGGTTATCAATATTTTAACATTAAACTAATAGGCTAATTCGTACGAATTAGCCTATGTTATACACAGGGGATGGTTAGGGGTTTAGACTGGCGGGCGAGGGGAGTATTTGCGGTTAGTAATTTTCCATTGCTCAACATAAGACCCTAAACCGTTTTTGGCCATAATATTCCGGCGACGAGTGGAAGATTGGGACCATTCTAAAACACTGGCAAAATTAAGTTTATAACGACCACGCACGACTACATAATTTATGTGTCCCAGTTTAATAGCTTGGCGAATGGTTTTTTGATTTAGGCCAAAAAGGCGAGCAGCTTCACTAATGGATATTCGTATAATTGGTAAAGTGGTCATGATTATTTTTTTAGATATTAATTCAATAAATATTTTGGATTAATGTTGGATGATAGACTTTAGATATCTTTATTAAAGTATAGACTATTCTATACTTTAAGAGCAAGTTATCCACCTCCGCCTTATATTTTACAGTTATTATATAACTGTAAATAAATAATAAGGTGGACTCTCCGTAGCTTAAAAGCGAAGGAGGGGGTTATGGTGGATTTTGCAAAAGAAGCTTAAAATTTAATTTTTAAGGGTGCTTCATCCATATTTTTATGATTAATTAGCTAAAATAAACCAAATTATATGTTAACAACTGTTACCTTAAGGTTAGGTTAACGTAGTATTTAGCAAAGCCTTTAAAGCTTGCCCTGTATAACAACTTTGTCTGCTACCTTAAGCTATTGGTTTAAGAACTCGGTATTTTATGGGTATAATAATTAAGAAAATTAATAATTTGTAGACTATAGGTAGCTGTAAAGCTTAAGACAAAGTTGTATTCCAAAGGCTTGCTTTTTTGCTTGCTTTGGGGTACAGTACGGCTTATTAACTGTAACGTTTGGTAATAAATTACGTCTATAATATATGCAAGTATCACGCAGGATTGAAGAAGAAATTCTGCTTTTTAAAATAAGGCACGGTGACGAAGAGGCTTTTGCCCGAGTATACGATAAGTATGTGGACGCTTTGTTCCGCTTTATCTTGTTCCGGGTAAAAACCAAAGAGCAAGCCCAGGATATAGTAGCCGAGTTATTTTTAAAACTGTGGCAGCATTTACGCAACAATAATAATCAAGTGGATAATCTGCGAGCTTTTTTATACCGTATGGCTCGTAACTTAGTAGTAGATTATTATCGCGAGCGTCAAGAAGAATTGCCTTTGGATGAAGCTATTCAAGTAAGTGACGAAGCGGGTGGTAGTCGCTACTTATCTCCTCAACAACAAGTTAGCTTAAGTGAAATAGAAGTTGCTATTAAAAAATTAAAACCAGCTTGGCAGGAGGTTATAGTGCTAGCTCACGTGGAAGGTTTTAAGCCTAAGGAGATTGCTAAAATTATTGGCAAAACTCCAGCCGCCACCAGAGTAATAATCCATCGGGCTTTGCAAGAACTTAAGAAGATAATAGGGTAGCAAAATCATAATTTCTAATTTCTAAACCCTAAATAATTTCCAAAGCACAATTCCCAAAATTATTTTAGAAATTATGATTTAAGATTTAGGATTTTTAATATCATGTCTGATCGCCATTTGTTAAATCAAATAAAAGAACTACAGAACCTTAAGCAGGCTCCAGTTTTGTGGCGTCAGGAATTAAGACAAACGTTACTTAATACAGTAGCTCAAGAAAAAACTTCGGCTTATAGTTTTAAGGAACGCGTTTGGTTGTGGGCCAAGGAAACCCGTTTAGTGGTAGCGCCTTTTCGTTTGGCGCCGATTGTAGCGGCTGTATTTTTGTTAATTGGTGGAACAGTGCCGGTAGCTCGCGCTACTAACCAAAGCTTACCCGGCCAAACTTTATACAGTGTTAAACGTTTAGCCGAAAAAGTTCAGTTGTCTTTTCAAACTAATCCTTTAAGCCGCGGTTTATATTATTTGGATTTAGCTAATCAACGTTTGGTAGAAATAAATAAATTGGCCGGCCAGCCAGCCGATCAAGCTAATTTGTTACGGGACTATAATATTAGTGTTGGTTTTGCTCAGGCTAGTTTACAGGCCGCCGGCCAAGAAGCTAATTTGGTGGCTTTGTACGATTCGGCTAGCCAGCGCTTGGCTCAACAATTAATTAATTTAAAAGATAAGGTTGGCGAAGAAGCTGGTTATAAGGCGGCTATTAAGGTTACGGAAAAATTATCCGACAGTTCTTTAGCTTTATTAGTAAACTTTGGCGCCCCCGAGAACGACGGCCAGGTTTTGGCTAATCGTTTGCAATCACAAATTACTAAAGCCGAAGCTAAATTAGACGGCGTGGACGGTAGAATTATTAGATTGCCTCAGACTAAGCCTTTAAAAGTTGTTATTGAATCCAAAAAAACCGTGGTACCAGTTAAAGAAGCTTCTAAACAAGCCAAGGCCAGTTTAAATGAGGCTAGGGAATTAATAGAAAAGAAATTTTACACCTTAGCTTTGCAAAAAGTTCAAGAAGGTGAAGAAATAACCAATAAAGCAGAAGAGGTAATAGATAGTACAGAACAGCCTGAAAGTAAGGTAGAAGGCGTTCAAACAGAAAAACCCGCCGAGCCGTTAACTAATCAGCCTAATACTAAGGACTTAAAAACCGAAGGTGAGACAGTGGAATTAAAATAAAATTACAAATTAATAATTAACAAATAAACCTATGGAGGGGTTTAACAATTTAATAAAATCTCAAATCCTAATTTCTAAATCTTAAATAATACCCAAAATGCCAAGGTATGATTTAGAAAACAGGACAGCTACCTTTGGTATAGCTGTTATAAAGTTTGTTAAAACTTTGTCCAATAATACCGTTATTAGACCTATTATAAGTCAATTAATAAGGTCGGCTACTAGTATCGGAGCTAATTTTTGTGAAGCAGATGATGCTGAGTCTAAAAAAGATTTAATCCATAAGCTTGGTATATGTAAAAAAGAGGCTCGTGAAACTAAACACTGGTTAAGAATGTTGGTGGAAGCCGAACCAAAGGTTAAGGAGTCGGCTCGCAAATTATGGCAAGAAGCTAAGGAATTAAACTTAATCTTTAACTCCATAATAATTAAGCTTAAAAACAAAGAGATGTTAAAAGATAAGTAAGTTTGGAAATTGTGATTTGGGATTTAT
>Ga0180007_10000127_pt1 | contig 136842 bp, 136 predicted proteins | sample MM_PC_MetaG_FD_121122 | JGI IMG/M metagenome (GOLD analysis project Ga0180007, IMG submission 121122) | Groundwater microbial communities from the Aspo Hard Rock Laboratory (HRL) deep subsurface site, Sweden - MM_PC_MetaG | ecosystem: Environmental > Aquatic > Deep subsurface > Groundwater...
AATTTTGAATTTGTTTGTCATTTTATTGGTTTTTTGATGTTCATAAAAAACCAACAGAGGATAATTTAATTCGTTCACTTTTTCCCTACGCCAGCATTATCTGGATCAGGTTATACGAGTATGATCTCAGCCCTTTTTCAGGGCACCCCTATTGGAATAACTAATGCAAAGATATTAAATTAAATACAATCAAGTATTTAAACATATTATTTCAATAATTTTTATTCGTGAAACTAAATTTTTATAAGTGCTAGCGCTATAAAAATTCTAAGTTGAACGAATCCCGATAGCGCAGCGTATCGGGATGAATGAGACTAATACTCTGCCACTTGTGGTGAAAAAATTAAATACTATTCCAATTGATACCCCGTTGCTCTGCGGCGGGGAGTTTCATTTGGGCGCCTTTCGGGCTATCCGCTATATCTTTTATGCAAAATGGCATAAAAGGATGCCACTCCTATCCCGGGCGCGCTTCGCTAAAAAAACTCATGCATAAATCTCAATCTCAACCTCAATCCTTTAATAGATCACGATTTGTAATTTTTTGCCTATTCAAAATAAATATTCCATACTTTTGTGTATATGAAGATGATAATTATTAACGGGCCTAACTTAAACCTGCTTGGGAAGCGAGAGACAAGCATTTATGGTCAGGGCAATTTTGAAGATTATTTCAAACTACTAAAAGTCAAATACCCTCAGGTTCAACTCGAGTATTATCAATCCAATGTTGAAGGCGAAATTGTAAATAAATTGCACGAGGTGGGTTTTACTTATGATGGAATTGTTTTAAATGCGGCTGCATACACGCATACTTCCATAGCCATTGCCGATGCGGTAAAAGCCATAAGTACTCATGTTGTTGAAGTGCATATCTCCAATGTTTTTTCGCGCGAAGATTTTCGGCATGTTTCGATGATTGGCCCGGCAGTTAAAGGTTCAATAAGCGGGTTTGGTTTGGATTCTTATCGCTTGGCTATCGAAAGTTTTTTTAAATCTTAACTGGCAGAATTTCCGCTAAATATCTTTAAGCCAACAATTCCGGTAACAATAAATAGGATAAATATAATTTTTATCAAATCTTTCGATTCATCAAATAAGATCATACCAAGTATAACTGTACCAATTGCTCCGATGCCTGTCCAAACTGCATAAGCTACTCCAATTGGCAAGGTCTTTAGTGCCTGGGCAAGAAAATAAATACTGATGGCCATACCAATAGTTGTGATTACCGATGGCCATAATTTCGAAAAGCCATTTGAATATTTCAAAGCAATGGCCCAAACAATTTCAAAAATACCGGCTAAAAACAAATAGATCCAAGCCATTATTTCGAAAATTTATTTGAATGAAGTTGTGGAAAAAACTTCTTTCGCCATAAAAAATGATCGAAAGCAATATTCGAATTGTACATGCAACTCACCTTAACCTGATTAATTTGTCGGCGTTTCTGTTTCATCTTACTGAAATTTTTATAAAAACTAAAATGAGCCCTGACAACTGCCCAAGCATCAGCAATTCCACCTTGTACTAAAAATTTAAATGCTGCAACTGCATCTAAAAATAAGCGGGCAAGTATGGTCTTCAGAATTCGTTGCTTTGGTAAGTTTTTGTACATCAGGAAAAAATTATTCCTGAAATTGAAATATGTTTTACGGGAAGATGTTTTGGGCAAAGTACCACCTCCAACGTGAAAAATAATAGAATTTGGGCAATACATGATTTTATATCCTTCGTTTTTAAATCGCCAGCAAAGATCAATCTCTTCCATGTGCGCAAAAAAATCATCATCTAATCCGCCTAATTTGTGATACAAATCCGCTCGAACAAAAAAAGCTGCTCCTGAGGCCCAGAAAATTTCAATGGCATCGTTGTATTGCCCATTGTCTGTTTCGAGTGACTGAAAAATTCGTCCACGGCAAAATGGATAGCCGTATTTATCCAGAAATCCTCCGGCGGCACCTGCATATTCAAACTTTTCAGGTATGTGATATGATCTGATTTTGGGTTGACAAACTGCGATTTGCGAATCTTTCTTCATCATCTCTATAATCGGATTGATCCAATTTTCAGTTACTTCAATATCAGAGTTTAAAAGGATGTAAAATTCCGCATCTACTTGCTTTAAGGCTTCATTATAGCCTGTTGCGAAACCTCCATTCGTTTTATTCTGAATAATTCTGATCTCTGGAAATCCTGATTTTAGAACTTCAATAGAATCGTCGGTTGAAGCATTATCGGCAACAATAATCTCGGCATCATTACTACTATATTTGATTACAGTGGGTAGGAATTTTTTTAAAAATTCACGACCATTCCAGTTTAATATAACTACGGCTGTTTTTTTCAATTCGGTAAATTAGTTTAATTATTAGCTTCTTTTTTGTATTTCCATCGACGGTGCGACCATAACCAGTTATCTGGATGCTGAACTATGGAATTCTCTAGAAGTCGAATATATTCATCAATAATTTGATTTTCTGCGCATTGATTAGGGCTATCGGTTATTAGGTGAAGTTCAGCCTGATAATATCCTCGTTTTTTTCTTTGAACATCGAAATATATTACTGCAAGATCAAGTGCTTTCGCCATTTTTTCAATCCCGTCAAAAAATGGAGTTTCACGATTTAAAAAACCGGACCAATAATTTTGCTCGCTTTTAACCGGATTTTGATCTCCGGCCATTAAACTTGCAGTTGCTATGTTTTTATGGCGAAGCAGGGTGCGATAACTCAGTTTGAAATGAATAGGTTCAAATCCAAATCGTGAACGGATCGAGTTCATAAATTTATTAAAGAAAGGATCGTTTAATGGCTTGGCAGGCCCGAAAACTTTAAATTGAAATTGCGAAGCAAGCAATGGGCCTAGCCATTCCCAATTACCGCAATGCCCTATTGCTACCAGGATACTTCTATTCTGACTGTAAAGTTTGTTGAGTATCTCAGGGTTCATGATTTCAAAACGTTTATTCAATTCTTCGGCTGAAATTGTTTTAAGCTTGAGTATTTCAAAAAATAAGTCGGTTAAATTCCGATAGAATTTTTTGGAAATTTTTTTCCTTTCCTCAGCAGTTTTGTTTGGGAAGCAGAGTCTTAAATTTTCGGTGACTACTTTTTTTCTGTATCTAATAATATAATGAAGTACTAAATATAAAAAATACGATTTTATTTTTAGAATCCAAAAGGGCAGAAAGGAGATGATCCAAGACAGAAACAAAAAAAGTTTACGGAAAATTATCATAAGCTTAGTGAGCCTTAAAGATGTGTTTACAAAAATACGTTCTATTTTCGGAATTCATAAAGATGTACTAAAAATAATGCCATGAATACTATAGAAGTATTGATATAATGGTATTAAGAGTTGAATAAATGCGAAATCCTACTTCAATCTAAAAAGTTTTTTAAAAATATTTCGAGAATAAAAAATTATTGTACTTTTGCAGCGGAGAAATGGCAGAGCGGTCGAATGCGGCGGTCTTGAAAACCGTTGAGGGTAATACCTCCGGGGGTTCGAATCCCTCTTTCTCCGCAAAAAGTCTTTTAGTAGGTTTACACTAAAAGGCTTTTTTTATGTTCTTAACCCTGTATTTTCAATTATCAATATGCTTTCTGTATATTTTTGAAAAGTCAAATTTTCATTAGAACTAATCTTTAACCTGAGCTTTCGATTTAGTAATAACATCTAAGGCTTTAATGGCTAATTCATATTCTGGATTTAATTCAATGGCCTTTTTTTAATCTTTAATTGCCAGATCATATTTCTCCAGTTTCAAAGTATGGGCTGATAATATAATAATATTCAACCACTTGCATGGTTCCCAATATAAATCAATTAAAATTTTTTATAAGAAACTTGTTATTGACCAATCCTCGCCATATCTTTGTTCGCAATTTAACGAACAGAAATGGGAATAGAACCAAATATCGACAAGAATCAAGTTAAAATGGCAAGGTATGCCAAGGCATTGGGGCATCCTACCAGGGTTTTTATTCTCGATTTGCTTTCTAAGCAATCATGCTGTTATAGTGGCGATTTGAGTGAAGAGCTGAGTATTGCCAAATCTACCTTATCACAACATTTAAGTGAATTAAAGAATGCTGGCTTAATTCAGGGTGAAATAGAAGCTCCCAGAATTAAGTACTGTGTAAATAAAGAAAACTGGGCAGAAGCCAAATTATTATTAAAAGACTTCTTTAAAATCTAAAAAAAAATTGTCAAACATGTTCGTTGTTTTGCGAACTACTAAATGAAGTAATTATGATGGAAATTAAAGTTTTGGGCACGGGATGCCCAAAGTGTAAGGCTCTGGAAAAAGCCACAAAGGAAGCGGTTGAAAAAACCGGAATAAATGCCAATATTACCAAAGTAGAGGATATCGTTGAAATTATGCAATTTGGCGTAATGACTACACCTGCTTTGGTCATTGATGGTAAAGTCGTACTAAAAGGCAGGATTCCTTCTGTAGATGAATTAACACAATTAATAACTAAATAAATAATTAATCATGAAAAAAGCAATCAGTATTATTAGTCTTATGCTTTTTATTGGCGTTGTAGCTTTATCTGCACAAAACAATAATGAAGTAACTAAAAGTGACCAAACCCAAAACGTAAACCAGGTAAAAGCCTATTACTTTCATGCAAACACTCGTTGTGTAACCTGCAAGGCAGTTGAAGATGTTGCAAAGGAAGCAATTGAAGAATATTATGGCGACAAAGTATCTTATGTGGTAATTAATAGGGAAGAAGATAAAGATAATCCTTTATTGAAAAAGTATGAGATCAGTGGTCAAACACTGTTGATTGTAAAAGGAGAAAAAGCTGTGAATTTAACCAATGAAGCATTTTTAAATGCCCGTACAAATCCTGATAAGCTTAAAGGGAAAATAAAATCGACCATCGATTCAATGATGTAAATATGGAAGTATTGCAAAATTTTTTGGAAGCATCACAGTTTCCAATACTCACGGCATTTATTTTGGGGCTTATGACTTCAATAAGTCCCTGCCCTTTGGCAACCAATATTACGGCTATTGGGTTTCTTAGTAAGGATATTGCAAATCAGCGTAAGGTATTTATTAGCGGTTTAGTTTATACTTTAGGGCGTGCAATTACTTACACTGTTATTGGGCTGATCTTCTTTTTTGGTGCAAGCCAATTTAAATTCGCAGGTTTCTTTCAGGAATGGGGCGAAAAAATATTAGGTCCTCTACTGATCATTATCGGTTTATTTATGCTTGGAATTATAAAACTCAAAATTCCGGGTACTGGTTCATTAACTGAAATGATGGAAAAGAAATCGAATAGTGGTTTCTGGGGAGTACTTTTATTAGGGATGGTATTTGCGTTGGCATTCTGCCCATATAGTGGGGTACTTTATTTCGGAATGTTAATTCCCATGACCATTAGCAGTGCCAGTGGATTGTATTTACCTATTTTCTTTGCCATTGGAACAGGTGTTCCTGTTATCATTTTTGCCTGGTTAATCGCTTTCTCCGTAAGCTCAATTGGGGGGTTCTATAATAAAATGAAAACATTTGAACTCTGGTTTCGAAGGGTCATTGCAATACTTTTCATCGGAGTTGGCATTTATTATGTCATAACTGTATTCTTGTAATTTTTTTTGAAAACATTGTTCGTTTCTTTACGAACATTAAATCTTATTTAAAACTTTAAATTATAAATTCAACGTGGAAACTAAAAGAGAAATAAAAATATTATTTTGGATTGCTGTTATTTTTGGGATAGCATTTTTCCTACCCATCGATAGCACTCGGTTCAATACGGCCATTGCTGCCACACTCGATTTGGTGAAATGGTATGCTCGCGAACATGTCGTACTTTGTTTGCTGCCCGCATTTTTCATTGCAGGGGTAATATCCATTTTTGTAAGCCAGGGTTCAGTATTAAAATACTTTGGGGCCAATGCAAAAAAATGGCTGGCCTATACCGTTGCGGCGGTTTCGGGTACTATCCTTGCGGTTTGTTCATGCACCATTTTACCCCTATTTTCAAGCATACATAAACGAGGAGCCGGAATAGGCCCTGCAGTCGCGTTTTTATACTCTGGTCCGGCGATCAACATTTTGGCCATTATTTTAACCGCCCGTATTCTTGGGTTCGAAATGGGTGTTGCCCGTACCATTGGTGCAGTTTTGTTTAGTGTAGTCATCGGGATTACAATGTCTTTGATTTACCGGAAAGAAGAAAAAGTGAAAAAAGAACAGCAAATGAACATTGTAAATCCACCGGAGAAACGACCCATGTGGCAAACTTCGTTTCACTTCTTCACACTTGTATTGATCCTTGTTTTTGCCAACTGGGGCGCCCCTTCAGCAGGCGATACCTCAGGTACGTGGTTTCTTATCTGGAGCTACAAATGGTATATTACCGGATTCTTCGGGTTATTCCTGGCCTATTCTCTCATTTTTATCTTGAAAATAAAATGGCAATGGGTGATGGGAGCTATACTGGCAACAGGAGTTTCAGCATTTCTGGCAACAACGCTTATCGAAAATCAGAAATTGAGCCCATTAGTTCCGATGATTATTGGGATCGCTTCATTAAGTATCATTACGCTTTTCGATAAAAAAGATGAAGACAACAAAGAGTGGACACTCTCAACCTGGGGGTTTGCCAAACAAATCCTCCCGTTGCTAGCCGTTGGTGTTGTAACAGCAGGGTTCCTTCTGGGCTCAACGCACGATGGTCAGACCATTGCAGGAGTAATCCCCAATGAATGGATTTCGGCATTGGTCGGTGGGAATTCCATCTTCTCAAACTTATTTGCCTCGATAGTTGGTGCATTTATGTATTTTGCTACACTTACCGAAGTTCCCATTTTACAAGGATTGATTGCTTCGGGTATGGGAAAAGGCCCGGCACTTGCATTGTTATTGGCGGGCCCATCGCTCTCTTTGCCTAACATGCTGGTAATACGTGGAGTATTGGGAAATCAAAAAACTGGCATCTACGTGGCCTTAGTAGTAGTAATGGCTACTATATCAGGATTGCTATATGGTTACTTATTTTAAAATGAATACAGAAACGTATAATACCATTCCTTTAAATCTTGCACCCTTGCTGGGGGCACTATCGCACCCGGCAAGGTTGCAAATTATGCTGCACTTGTCAAAATTTAAAGGTTGCCAGGCAAATAGCATATCAAATAAATTACCGCTGGCAAAATCAACCGTTTCAGAACACCTGAACAAATTAAAAGAGGTCGGCTTAATTAGCTGTACCAATGAAGGGACCTGCTCCAATTACCGGATTAGTGAAGAGGGGTATGAGCTTTTAAAGATCTACTTTAATGAGTTTATTGGTGCTGTTGAACAGTGGCAAGGTAAACAAAACGTTTGTTCCATTGAAAATGATAATATTCAAAAAAACTGCACAAATTTATGAAATAGACTACCAATAACACTTCTATTCAGAAAGCTGTTAATTTGGAAATGAGATAATTTGAAAATGAGATACAAAATAATATTAGTAATTGGGTTGTTTTTGCTTTTCAATGAAGCGTATACTCAAACAATAAAAAGAATCACGGCTACTGAATTTCATAGCTTTCTGGAAGGTAAGGACAGAGACAAACTCACAATTATAGATGGTCGCGATAGTTCCATGTTTTATTCGGGGCACATCATGGGAGCAATTAATTTGAATGCTTTTGCCAAAAGTACCCAAACAAAACTGGCTGAATTTATAGATCAAGAACAACTAATTGTTTATTGCACAAATTATACCCGTACAGAAACACTCGTTGATTTGTTGTCGAAATCCGGTTATAATGGCGAAATAATTTTTGTAACCGATGGCATTACCGGATGGAAAAAAAATGGTTTTGATATTGTTTCCAATGATCCTGAAAAGGCTTCAAAACCAATGTCAAAAGTGCCTCAAGAATTGTTGCTTGGACTAAAGCCTATAGTACAGGTATTCGGAACAGCTTCATATGATATTGAAAATAATCTTTACAATTATAGTTTTGGCCGTGCCCATCTGGGATTCCAATACCAGTTTAATGAAAAATGGAGTGCGAAAATCATCATTGACCGGGGCAGGGCAACTACAGTCGGTGAAATAACTGTGAGCAATTCTTCAGGAGAAATTTTTAACGTAAAGAATACGTCATCGGAAGGGGCCTTTAACACCATGTTCCTGAAATTTGCCAGCCTGCAATGGAAACTTAACAACAAACTTACACTTGAAGGGGGTGCAATCCTTCAAAATCATTACATGACCCAGGAACAGTTTTGGGGATTCCGTTATGTGGCACAGACCTTTCAAGATTTATACTGGAACATTCCGAGTAGCGATCTGGGCTTTATCGTTTACTATAAGCTAAGCGAGGTGTTCTCTGTTGATGCAGCGCTTACAAACGGCGAAGGGCCACGGAAAATTCAGGATAGCTTCGGGAAGGTAAAAATATCGGGAGGAATAACTATTGATCCCTCGGAAAAATTACGGGCCAGATTGTATTACCACAATCGCAAGTCGGGCCGGCCGGATTTAATAACAGAACAAATGTATTCCGTTTTCATTGGTTACAAACCATTGACAAAATTTCGTTTTGGTGGAGAGTTTAATTACATGGAAAACCTTAATAACATAAATAGCCTTAACAGTTATGGTTTTTCGTTTTACTCAACATATCGACTGACAGCCAAAACAGAATTTTTTGCACGTTTTGACCGGATATTTAATGAGGCTCCTGATAACTTCAACACAGATGCTAATAGAAATGGTTGCACGATTATGGGAGGCATTTCACATTCGCCCGTAAAAGGGGTTAATATTTCATTGAATTACCAGGGATGGCTGCCCAATGCAACTGAAATTCAGAATGTGAACAACATTTTGCTCAGTATGGAATATAAATTTTAAGACAAACAAAATGGGGAACAATCAAGAAAAATGTTTATGTGGCGCAGGCGATTACATTGTAATGGCCTGTTCCGGGGCTTCCGATGTGGGACAGATATCCGACCTGGTTGCCCGAAAACTTCAGGATAACGGAGTCAGAAAAATGAACTGCCTTGCAGTAGTCGGAGCAGGTATTGAAAAATCAATTGATAGTTTTAAAACCAAGGAACTATTAATAATAGATGGCTGTCCTGTCGACTGTGGAAAACGGATGTTGGAGCAGCATAATATCTTGAATTATAAATACCTACGAGTAACCGACCTTGGTTTGGTAAAAGGCAAAACACCTGTGAACCAAGAAAATATTAATAAGGTTTACGAAAATGCGGAACTTATTTTTTAATCCTAAAAAGCAATAATTATGAAAACAAAATCACTCGGATTTATTGGTGGCGGCAGAGTTACAAAGATTTTTCTGCAAGCCCTGTCGAACAAAAAAATCGAATTGTCATCAGTATTGGTTTTTGATACAAATTCGGAAGTACTGACTGCACTCAAAAAGCAGTTCCCTCAGATTAAATTAACCGATTCGTGCAAAAAGGCAGCAAAGCAAGACGTTGTTTTTATTGCGCTGCACCCTCCTGTTATTATGGAAACACTTGAACAAATTAAAGAAACAGTTTCAGAAATGACGCAAATCGTTTCGTTGGCCCCAAAAATCAGCATTGAGAAAATTGCCTCTAAACTGGCAACAAAGAATATTGCTCGGATGATTCCAAACGCCACTTCATATATCAACGAAGGTTTTAATCCGGTTTCATTTTCCAGCCAATATAATGCTGTCGAGAAGCAATCCCTGCTTCAAACCTTAGGCTATTTGGGGCACACCTTCGAAATAGAAGAATCAAAACTTGAAGCTTATGCCATTGTTTCTGCCATGTTGCCAACCTATTTTTGGTTTCAGTGGAAAGAGTTGCAAAGTTTGAGCCTGGAGATGGGGCTGGACGAACCGGAAAGCAAAAATGCCATTCAACAAACATTACTGGCTGCAATTAATTTATTCTATAATTCAGGTTTAAGCAGCACCGAAGTAATTGATTTGATTCCGGTAAAACCTATCGGGGAACACGAATCGCAAATCAGCGAAATTTTCCGGACCAAACTCATGGGATTGTTTCAAAAAATAAAACCTTAAATGATGATCAAACGAATTCTACCTTGGATTATTTTTGGCTTTTTATTGGTGTTGTTTGTCGTAGGCTACAGTTTTAAGGACAGCATGAATAGACATATATCCAAAATGATGCGGGATCAAACTTCTCCTGAACTAAAAAAAGAGGGTAGTAATATCGTTGATTCACTTTACAATTATTCAGTAAATGGGTTAGAATATCAGATCACTTTCCTGGAGTTCGGAGCAAAAGGATGCGCGGCATGTAAACGTATGGAGTCGGTACTGGATGAAATCAGGAACGTTTACACACAAAAGGTTAATGTGGTTTTTTTGAATGTGCTATTACCTGAAAATCAAACCCTGATGAAATACTATGGCATTGCTACAATTCCAACTCAAGTGTTATTGGATAAAAATGGAAAGGAATATTTCAGGCATAGCGGCTATTATTCATTTGAAGATTTGGTGAGGGAAATTAATGTTTCCGACAAATAAAATGTAATAAATTCTTAATAAAATATTTTTTAAGAATTTGAATAATGTCGTATATTTACGTCTTAAATTATTCTAATGGCCAAGACTGAATTATTTGATCGGGATTTACAGGAAATAGCAACAATTGCTAAAGTACTTTCCCACCCTGCACGCCTGGCAATTTTACGTTATCTGGCTAATTGTAATACTTGCATTTCGGGTGATATTAGTAATGAGATTCCACTCAGCAGAACTACTGTTTCACAACATCTGCAGGAACTTAAAAAAGCAGGGTTGATCCATGGTGAGATTGATGGTTTAAAAGTTAATTATTGTCTCTGTAACGATGGTATTTTAAACATAAAAAAGTTAATCGATAGCTTCATGAATGAAATTTCTAACGGACAAAAATATCAATGTTAAATGAACGATTCTTTTAATAGCAAAGGGATGATGTCTTTGGGTATTTTACATTTAACTCCTAAAGAAGCGTATGAATTATCTAAACAAGGTGCAGTTGTTGTGGATGTTCGTGAAGAATATATGGGGCGATTTAAAATGTTTGATGTTGCTGAATTGATATTTTGCCCGAAAAGTATATTGGAAGAAACCTATATGGAACTCCCCCAAAACAAACCCTTGATATTTGCAGATGCGGTTGGATTAAGAAGCCGCGAAGCGGTATGGTTTCTGAAGGAAAAAGGGATCGATAATATTGCAAATATGGCAGGTGGTTTGGTTGAATGGGAAAGGGATGGGCTGCCATTAAAAGTTGATAAATCGGAAATACTGACCGGTTCATGTATGTGTACGCTACGTAAAAGAAATAAAAAATGAAGGTTTTAATATTATGCACAGGTAATAGTTGTCGCAGCCAGATGGCACACGGCATTTTGCAATCACTCGATAAGGATATCACTGTTCGATCGGCAGGTACGGAACCGGCAAAACTGATCAATGCGACAGCCGTAAAAGCCATGAAAGAAATTGGTATTGACATCAGCCATCATACCCCAAAAATGGTCGACCAATACCTTAATGATGAATGGGATTTTGTAATAACTGTTTGTGGCGGAGCTCAAGAAACATGCCCGGCATTTATGGGTAAAGTAAAACATCGTTTACATATTGGTTTCGACGACCCTTCACATGCAATCGGGACAGATGAATTTATTTGGAGCGAGTTTATCCGTGTTCGGGATGAAATAAAAGTAGCTTTCATAAAATTTCATAATGAGAATATAAAAAAATTAAACCTTAAACATTAATCATTTTTCAATAATCAATAATCATTCATAAATAATCATTTATTAAAGTTATGCCATCAAAAAAAAGACTCAAATTTTTAGATCGCTATTTAACGCTTTGGATTTTCATGGCTATGGCGATTGGGGTATTATCCGGATATTTATTCCCGGCAATTGCTAATTTTTGGGAATCCCTGAAACCATCCCCCGAAAGTACCACAAACCTACCAATCGCGATTGGGTTAATTTTAATGATGTACCCACCTTTGGCAAAAGTAAAATACGAAGAGTTGGGAGATGTTTTCAGAAACTTCAAAGTTCTTACTTTGTCTTTGATTCAAAATTGGGTCATTGGTCCGGTTTTGATGTTTGTTTTGGCCATCGTATTCTTTAAATTATTTCCGGGTGAAAACAATTCCAACTTGCCCTATATGTACGGTATTATTATGATTGGGTTGGCACGGTGCATTGCCATGGTAATAGTCTGGAACGATTTAGCAAAAGGTGATACCCAGTATGCAGCGGGTTTGGTTGCGTTTAATTCAATTTTTCAGGTGATTTTTTTCTCGGTTTATGCCTATGTTTTTATTGCAATTTTACCTGCATGGTTTGGCGTTCCAACCAACGATGCAGTTGAGAATATTACCATTGGTCAAATAGCTGAAAGTGTTTTTATCTATCTGGGAATCCCATTTATAGTAGGGTTCCTGACCCGTTATATCTTAATCAGGGTTAAAAGTAAAGAGTGGTATCACAGCAAGTTTGTACCCAAAATAAGCCCGATTACATTAATTGCGCTATTATTTACAATCATCGTGATGTTCTCATTAAAAGGGGAATACATTATAAAAATACCCATGGATGTTGTTTTAATTGCCATTCCTTTGCTCATCTATTTTATTGTAATGTTTGTGCTCTCCTTTTTTATGAGTAAAAAATTTGGCGCGAATTACGAACAATCGGTAACCTTATCGTTTACGGCAGCCAGTAATAACTTTGAATTGGCGATTGCTGTTGCCATTGCCATTTTCGGGATGAATTCAGGTGAAGCTTTTGCCGCAGTTATTGGTCCCTTGGTAGAAGTCCCTGTAATGATTGCTTTGGTAAATGTCGCCTTTTGGTTTAAACGGAAATATTTTATTTCTTAAACATTAGATCTAACATAAAAAGGTTATCAAAAGTTCCTTGTTTTTTTAAGAGTTATCTCTTTGTGATAAACAAGTTGAGAGTAGATTTAGATAGATAATTTGTTAATTTTGCCAAAAGATCAATCCTGAAAAATTTTACAGGCTATTAATGAATTCTTATTGATGAATCAGGACCCGAAAATTATAACAATTGCAGATTATTTTTTGAAATTTTCCGATCTTCATATCATCGATGTTCGCTCACCCGGTGAGTTCGAAAAGGGTCATATTCCTCAGGCAAACAGCATCCCTTTGTTTACAGATGAAGAAAGGGCAAAAGTTGGTACTGCCTATACTCGGCAGTCGAAGGAAATAGCCATGAACATCGGACTAAAAATTGTTAAACCCAAGCTCCGGAATTTTATTGATGAATCAAGAAAAATTGCACCCGAAGGAAGAGTGGTAGTTCATTGTTGGAGGGGAGGGATGAGAAGTGCTTCTTTCGCACGACATCTTACCGAGAATGGTTTTTCGGAAGTTTTTTTGATCGAAGGTGGTTATAAGCATTATCGTAGGCACGTTTTGCAATTTTTTGAGCATTCATTTCATCTATATATTGTTGGCGGTTATACAGGAAGTGGTAAAACCAGAATTTTGGAAATTTTACGTGAAAAAGCACAACAAGTCATCGATTTGGAAGGAATTGCTCACCATCGTGGTTCGGCGTTTGGTGGAATAAGCATGGGTAAACAACCGAGCGTCGAGCAGTTCGAGAATAATTTGTATGAGGAAATGCGGCACCTCGACCTTGATCAGCCAATTTGGTTGGAAGACGAAAGCCATCATATTGGCTCAGTATTTGTCCCCAAAGCCTTATTCGACCAAATGGAAGCAAGCAGGGTTTATTTCCTCAATATTCCACGCGAAGAGCGTGCAAAATATCTGGTGAATGAATATTCAAATCTGGATAGAGAGGAATTGGCTGTTTCAATTAAAAAAATAGCAAAACGACTGGGTTTCGATCAGGCAAAATATGCGCTTGAATTCCTCGGAAAAGAAGATTTTTATAATGTGGCAATGACCACCTTAAAATATTATGATAAGTTTTATTTAAGAGGGTTATCCCTTCACGATAAATCAAAAATACGGAAGATTAACATTGAATCAGTCAGGCATGCTGATAATGCCGACCTGCTTCTAAAAGTAGTAACAAATGAAAGCTGAGTTCAGGTTAACACAATACAGCCATGGAGCCGGATGTGGGTGCAAAATTTCTCCAAAAATGTTGGATTCAATTTTAGAAACATGCATACCTCAGGATATTGATAAGAATTTGCTGGTGGGGAACAGTGATCGTGATGATGCCGCCGTGTATAATCTGGGCGATGGCACTGCCATTATTAGTACTACCGATTTCTTTCTTCCAATAGTTGACGATCCCTATATTTTTGGAAAAATTGCCGCAGTAAATGCCATTAGCGATGTTTATGCGATGGGTGGAAAACCAATGCTCGCCATTGCTATTTTGGGCTGGCCGATCAATAAAATCCCAGTTGAAGTGGCTGCACGAGTTATGGAAGGCGGAAGAGCTGTATGTAAAGAGGCCGGAATAATTCTGGCCGGCGGCCATAGCATTGATAATCCGGAACCTATATTTGGCCTGGCTGTTACCGGTCGGGTTGAAATATCAAAATTAAAACAAAACAGCAGTGCAAAGGCCGGATCAAAATTGTATCTGACTAAACCTTTGGGTGTTGGAATACTGGCCACGGCGCAGAAACAAGGAAAAATCAAGGACGAACATTTGCAAATCGCACAAAATTCGATGATGCTTTTGAATAAGGTAGGAGCAGAGCTTGCAGAAATTGAAGGGGTCACTGCAATGACCGATGTTACAGGATTTGGCTTGATGGGCCATTTACTTGAAATGTGTGAAGGAAGCAAAGTTTCAGCAGTCATAGATTATAAAAAAGTGCCGATATTTCCAGAGGCAATAACTTATTTGAACGAAGGTGCCATACCGGGAGGTACAAAGAGAAATTGGAATAGTTATGGACATAAGCTAAATTTGAAATCGGAGGAACAGAAAAACATTTTATGCGACCCACAAACAAGTGGCGGGCTTCTGGTTGCTGTTTCAGAGAAAGATGTTCGACGGGTTGAAATAATTTTAAAACAACAAAATCTTTTCGCTCATTCTTTTGGTTATTTAACTGAAACAGGGGCAGAACTAATAAAAGTTGTAAATTGAAAATTTTAATATTCATCATAATTAAAACATAGGGTTATGAAAAAATTAATGCACTTAATTTTCGTATTTGTTGTTGCAAATTCATCTATTAATGCCAATGTGGCTGAGTTTGATCATTATTTTAAAGACAAAACCATGCGAGTCGATTATTTCCACAGTGGAACTGCCACAGAGGAACATTTCGCGATCGATCGAATTGTTTCAGATGGAGCATGGGCCGGAAGCCTATCGCATTTAGTTGACGAAATAAATTTTGGGCTTTATCAGTTTGACGTAATTAATTTAGCTGATGGAAATCTGATCTATAGCAGGGGTTTTGCCAGTGTTTTTGGTGAGTGGCAAACCATTCCGGAAGCAGGTGAACAATGGGGCACTTTTCATGAATCAATCCGATTTCCATGGCCTTTAAAGCCTGTAAAAATTCAGATGAAAAAAAGAAATGAAAAGAATAATTTTACGGTTATCTGGGAAACAAATATTGATCCTGCTTCAAGAAAAGTTACACCGGCCGATTTAATTTCGCCATTCAAAACCAAGAACTTTTTAGTAAACGGATCGCCAAAAGAAAAAGTGGATATTGTGATTTTAGGAGATGGATATACCGCCAAAGAAATGGATAAATTCCATAAAGATATTGAACGATTAACTGCAAGTTTGTTTGCTGTTGAACCATTCAAATCAAGGAAAAATGAATTTAATGTCAGGGCTGTTGAAACTCCATCGGCTACTTCAGGTGTGAATAAACCACACCCCGGTATTTTCAATCGTACCCCATTAACCGTACATTACAGTAGTTTTGATAGTGAGCGTTATGCTTTGAGTTATGACAATAGGGCCATCAGAGAAGCTGCTTCAGCAGTGCCTTATGATTTTATGTTTTTGTTGATTAATGAGCGAACATATGGTGGAGGCGGCATTTATCAGTTATATGCTTCGGTTTCGGTTGATAATCAATTTTCTGACTATATTTTCGTACACGAATTTGGGCATCATTTTGCTGCTTTGGCCGATGAATATTATTCTTCTTCGGTTTCATACCAGATGCCGGAAATTACCGTAGAACCTTGGGAAGCAAATATTACAGCTTTATTGGATGGGAAGTTGAAATGGCAGGATATGGTAAAAGAGGGGACTCCGATCCCAACTCCATGGAATAAAGAAGTGTTTGACAAACATGCCATCGAAATACAAAAAGAAAGAGAACGCCTTCGCGCGGCCAACTCTCCCGAATCGGTTCTGGAGGATTTATTCAACAAACAAAAGAAGGAAGAAACCCGCATGATTAGCGAAATGGAGAATAAGGGTAAAATTGGTGCTTTCGAAGGAGCGTCTTATTATCAATATGGAATGTACCGCTCATCAATCGACTGCATTATGTACACCAGAAATAGTAATGATTTTTGCCCTGTTTGCCAGCGTGCCATCTCAACTGTTATTGATCAGTACACAAAATAATGCGTATTGGGTCAAATACACATTATTTAAAAAAATAGAATAAATTTGTTTTTTTAAATTTTAAAACTAAAAACCATACTATATGAAATTACTTGAAGGAAAAACTGCTTTAATTACTGGTGCATCACGCGGAATAGGAAGGGAAATTGCATTGAAATTTGCAGCTCAGGGTGCCAATATTGCTTTTTCAGATTTGGCTTATGATGATAATGCAAAAAGCCTTGAGGTGGAAATCGAAGCCTTGGGACTTAAAGCTAAAGGATATGCATCCGATGCAAGTTCATTTGATGGAGGAGAGGCCTTGATTAATGCTGTGATGGAAGAATTTGGCCGTATTGACATCCTGGTTAATAATGCAGGAATAACACGCGATAACTTATTGATGCGAATGACCGAAGCAGATTGGGACTTAGTAATCAAGGTTAATTTGAAATCAGTTTTCAATCTTACAAAAGCCGTTCAAAAGGTCATGTTAAAACAACGCTCAGGAAGTATTATCAACATGAGTTCTGTGGTTGGTGTTAATGGCAATGCGGGCCAATCAAATTATTCAGCGTCAAAAGCCGGATTAATTGGTTTCACTAAATCAATTGCTCAGGAATTAGGTTCACGGAATGTAAGATGTAATGCAATTGCGCCGGGTTTTATAGAAACTGATATGACTGCCAAACTTCCGGAAGACGTTAAAAAGGAATGGATTAAAACAATCCCATTACGCCGTTCGGGCCAGGCAGACGATGTTGCAAATATTGCCATATTCCTGGGCTCTGACTTATCTGGTTATGTAACCGGTCAGGTAATAAGCGTTTGTGGTGGAATGAGTATGTAAGTTTTTTGTTCCCATATTATTGCTTCTTTCTTAATTCAGTTTTAAGGCTTAAACTCCTGATTTTATGATCTCTGCTGAGGTTTTATTTGTTATTGTACTTACAGTAATTATATTTGATTATTTGCTGGAGCAGTTTCTTGATTTTCTCAATGCTCGTTATTGGTCGGATAAATTACCCGATGAACTGAAAGGTATTTACGATGCTGAGAAGTATAAAAAATCACAGGAGTATGCTAAAGCCAAGAGAAAAATATCCACCCTGTTAAACACACTCTCAACCCTATTGATTATTGGACTCTTCTGGTGGAAGGGATTTGTAATACTCGACGACTATTTACGTATTATTACACAAAATCAAATTTTGCTTGGCTTGTTGTTTTTTGGGATAATTGGATTTTTAGCTGATATTTTATCCATTCCTTTCGATCTTTATAATACATTCATTATTGAGGAAAAATTCGGGTTTAATAAAACTACTATGCGTACTTATGTTATAGACAAACTAAAAGGATGGCTACTTGCCGCGGTTCTTGGTGGAGGTTTGTTAGCTTTGATTATTTGGATTTATTTAGAAACAACTTCTTTATTTTGGCTGTTTGCCTGGGGTTTAATTGGCATATTTATGATTTTTATGAGTATGTTTTACTCCAATCTCATAGTTCCTTTATTTAATAAACAAGTGCCTTTAGCCGATGGAGAGTTGCGTAATGCAATTGAAAAATTTGCAGTCAAGGCCGGATTTGCTTTGGATAATATTTATGTGATTGATGGTTCAAAACGATCGTCGAAAGCAAATGCTTATTTTAGTGGATTTGGACCAAAAAAGCGGATTGTTTTATTTGATACCCTAATTCAAAACCATACTGTCGAGGAATTGGTGGCAGTGTTGGCTCATGAAATTGGGCATTATAAGAAAAAGCATACTTATTTGGGATTGGGCATTTCTCTTGTTCAAACGGGGTTTATGTTTTTTATTCTCTCCTTATTTATTGGAAATCCTTTATTATCAGAAGCTCTTGGGTCTTCAAATATAAGTTTCCATATTGGTGTTTTAGTATTTGCAATTCTTTATAGCCCTGTGTCGCTTGTTCTAGGTTTATTAACCAATTTTTTATCGCGAAAGCATGAATTTGAAGCCGATCAATTTGCAAGTGAAAAGTATGATGCTGATTCGTTGGGTAATGCATTAAAAAAACTATCTGTAAATAATTTGAATAATTTAAAACCCCATCCAATTTATGTATTTTTTTATTATTCACACCCTCCACTTTTACAGCGGCTTGAAGCAATAAAAAAAATAAAATAGATTAGGTGCGTTGGTTTTTGAAAACAGCCGGGATGGTTCGGAGTATTAGTTTGATATCTCCCCAAAAAGATGAATTCAGTACATATTGGTTGTCAAGGCTTTTTCTCGATTCAGAGGATAATTTAGGTGAGGCACTTTGTCGTACTTGCCAGAGACCCGTTATTCCTGCAGGAGCTAAAAATCGTAAGGCCCATTGATCGTCGGTAAGTCTTTCAGCTTCATATAATGGTAAAGGCCTGTTTCCGACAATAGACATATCGCCTTTTATCACATTTACAAATTGTGGTATTTCATCAATATTAAAGTTTCTGATAATTTTTCCGCATTTTGTTAAGCGAGGATCATTTTTGATTTTAAAAAATGTAATGGAATTCGTTTGTTCACGTTTGCGCTTAAGATATTGATTTTCGCAAATTTCGGCCCCATCAATATGCAAAATCGGAGAGCATGGTTTGCCAAGCCTTTCGCAATCAATACATTTTTCATTTTTGGCAAAGCTCTTCCCGCTCTTATACTGGTCAATTAAATATTGGTTGAGTTCAGAGAGTTCGGCTCTTTTTTCATCTGAACCCATATACATTGATCTTAATTTATAAAAATTGAAAATGTCGTATCCTGTTCCAACTCTTCGTGAGATATAAAATACAGGACCTCTTGATTCAAGTTTTATAAAAATCATTGCCAGTAACCAAACCGGGCTTAGGATTGTCAGTGCAAATACAGAAAATACTATATCAAAAATCCTCTTAGAAGTACTAATTTTGAAATCTTCGAAGGTTTCTTGGCCTTTTACTTTAAACTTATCACGCATTATTTATTCTTTTCGATTCAAATATAATGCATTTTTTTAAATATTAGTAGCGAATCATTCGAACAATTACAAATCACTTTTCTTTAAAGTAAGTTGCATTAAGTAAATAAATAAAAAGGAATAAACAAAAACTACGATTACATCTTCTATTGAAACAAATGTTCTGAAGTTGAGGCCAAATATTTTCATCAATGAAGTATTGGGAATGTCAATTAAATTTCCAATTGAACGTAAAGGAAGGTAGTCGCCCCATCCATCCGGTAATTTATAATAGATGTATTTTTCAATGATATAAAAATACAGAAAAAGCAACCCAATTGTAAGACCCGATCGTTTTGTTAAAATGCCTAGAAAAAGGGCAAAGAGCATGAAGGCAAATAATTCAAGAAAATAGGTGAAAACAAATGTTAGATTGATAAACATCATCGAAAGTGTCACTTCCGGTGTATTTGTAAAACCGAGAATGAGCCCGATGATGAAAAGGAACATCGTGGCTGCAGCACTTATCAATAAAATCATTAGAAGTTTTGACAATAAAAAATCCCATCTCGACAATCCTGTGATAATATTTTGGCGTATCGTTCGATATGAATATTCGTTGGTAATAAAAATAATCACAACAATCGCGAGTATTATTTTAAAGTAACCAGCAACATAGGTTAGGTTTTGCCAGATACCGGGGAAGTCATAGAGTGTAATTTTCGTGACTGGAATAGGTGCTTTTTTCCCTGCATCAATCATCATTTCATTAATAACGGATTGAATGCCAAAAAAAATAGTACCTAAAATGAGGGCATATAATCCCATTAATATCCAAAAGGTTTTATTGTTGGCAACCTTTTTAAATTCTATTTTAAGAAGTCTTATCATGAGATTCAGCTAATAATTCTAAAAAATAATTTTCTAAACTTTTCTTTCGAAGTGAAATGTGTGAAATGGTGACTCCTTGTTCAACCAAGGATTTATTGATGGCTGAACTGTCAAGTCCTGTTTTCAGTTCTACGATGAACATCTTATCATCTCGATATATCTTAGATACGAATTCAGATTTGTTGAGTACTGCTTCTATTTTATCCATTTCAGGTCCCGCAATTTCAACGAGGATTGAACTCCCCAAAAGCTCATCTACTTTTCCGGCAAACAATTTCTTTCCTTTTTCAAGCACTACAACATGAGTGCATACTTTTTGAACTTCATCAAGTAAATGACTTGCCAAAACTATGGTCAATCCATCGTTTGCAATTTTTTTAATCAGGTTTCTGATTTCGGCTATTCCCTGCGGATCCAGACCGTTTGTAGGCTCGTCAAAAATCAGAACTTCTGGATTTCCAATTAGGGCAGCAGCAATTGCAAGACGTTGTTTCATCCCTAAAGAATAGGTTCTGAATTTACTGTTCTTCCTGGCTGTTAAATCTACTATTTTTAGTACTTCCGGAATTTGATTATAAGAGACTTCTTTGATATCTGCGATGATTTCCAGATTTTTAACGGCGCTCATATAGGGATAAAATACCGGAGTTTCCAAAATGGCACCAACTCTTTTTCTTATAGCCTTAGTTGGGGTTTCCCCAAACCATTTGAAACTGCCGGATGTAGCATTAATGGCATCAAGAACAATCCCCAAGGTAGTTGTTTTGCCGCTTCCGTTGGGGCCAAGGATTCCATAAATATTGCCTTTTTCAATTGTAATTGAAAGTTCGTCAACGGCCTTTAACTTTCCATATCGTTTGGTAAGTTTATCAATGACCAATACTTCTTCACTCAAAATAATATTATTTAAAAGGTTATTAATATAAGTTGAAGACGAATTTAATTAAAAATCATTACAAATTAATGGATATTTTTTTTGGACAATAATTGATTGTACCTTTGCCATTCGCAAATTGCGTTTGAATTATTATGTAAAAATATGTCTTATTAAGAACTATCAAATGAAAATTTCAGAAAACAAGGTTGTATCCTTGACCTATGAATTGAAGTTAAATAACGAAAATGGAGAACTGGTCCAAAAAGTTGAAAAAAACAAGCCTTTTGTATATTTATTTGGAATAGGAGGACTATTACCGGTTTTTGAAAAAAGCCTTGAAGGTTTAGGTGCTGGTGAAACTTTTTCTTTTGGACTATCCCCTGATGAAGGTTATGGTCATTATAATGATGAAGCCATTGTAGCTTTGGATAAAAATATCTTTGAAATTGACGGCCAAATAGATGAGGAAATGCTTCAAATGGGTAAAATAATCCCAATGCAAAATGAACACGGTCAGCCTTTAAATGGGGTTGTTATTGGCCTTGAAGACGATAAAGTAACCATGGATTTTAATCATCCATTAGCTGGAAAACATTTGCATTTTACAGGTGAAATCCTTGAAGTAAGAGAAGCCTCAGCCGAGGAACTAAATCATGGTCATGCTCATGGCCCGGAGGGTCATCATCACCATTAGAATAATGGTGAGATGATGTTTTCATTCTTAAAAGGATTGAGTTTTAACTTTGAATCAGTCCATTATGTATGTAAGATGTGACTAAAATTTTGTTAATGATTGAAATCTTCATGGCATTGTCATGGAGATTTCGTTTTTTCTATGCCGAGATTAAAAAAACAGCAGGCCTTTTTTGTAAGTTGGGAGGCGATTTTTTCCAATTAGCAATGTTTTTGCTTTTTATAAATTCTGTTTCGAGCGAAATATCAGCAGCAATGCACAGCATTGTATCCGCATTGCAATTTTCCGTGATTGATTTGAAAAGTTGATCGTTACGATAAGGAGTTTCTATGAAAATTATTGTTTTTCCTGTTCTTCGCGATTCGATTTCAATTTCTTTAATTTTTTTAGCACGTTCATCGGGCTTAAGCGGAAGATAGCCTAAAAAGCTAAAATTCTGACCATTAAATCCTGATGCAATTAAAGCAAGCAAAATGGATGAGGGACCAATTAATGGAACAACTTGATAACCCAAATTGTGAGCTTGCGCAACAATTAAATTTCCGGGGTCGGCCACGCACGGAACTCCTGCCTCCGACATCAATCCAATATTGATGGAATCCTGCATCGGGTTGAGATAGGAATAAGTTTCTTCTTCTTTTATGTGTTTGCTTATTTCCTGAAAATTTACGTTATCGAAATTACCCGGGTAATTAATACTTTTAAGAAATCTGCGTGCAGATCTGATATCTTCAATAATAAAATTTTCGAGGCCTAATATAATTTTGCGATTGTATTCAGGAAAAACCCGTTCATAAGAAGTGGGACCCAATTTTGTTGGGATTAAATAAAGAATGCCTTTGGTTTTTTTTGCTTCCATTTACAACCAGGGTAGTTTAGCTAAATCAACATTCCCTCCTGAAATAATAATTCCAATTTTTTTATTCTGACTTTCAAATTTATTTTCAAGAATGGTTGCTAAAGGAACTGCCGATGAAGGCTCAATGATTATTTTCATATGGTCCCAAACTAATTTCATCGCTTCGATAATTGCCGATTCGCTGGCTGTTACAATTTGATCAACATGATTTAAAATGATTGGAAATGTAATTGAGCCTAGAGAAGTCAATAATCCATCAGCAATTGTATTTGGATTTATTGAAGGAATCAACCGATTTTTATAATAGGATCGAAAAGCATCATTAGCTTTGTCTGGTTCTCCGGCAATCACCTTTGTGTTGGGCGAAAAATATTTTACGGCAAGAGCTGTCCCACTTAATAAGCCTCCTCCGCCAACAGGAGTCATAATGATATCAAGGGCTTTATGATCCTCAATTAATTCTTTAGCAGCAGTCGCCTGACCGGCAATTATTTTTACATTATTGTAAGGATGAATCTCAATTGCGTTCGTTATTTCTATAATTCTCTTGATGGTTTCTTCCCGGGCAGCAAGAGTTGGTTTACAAAATGTAATTTCGCCACCATATTGTTTGACCGCAGCAATTTTTACTTTTGGTGCTGTTTCGGGCATTACGATATATGCTTTTATATTTCTTAATTGCGCAGCACGGGCCAAAGCTTGAGCATGATTACCGGAAGAATGCGTACAAACACCGAATTCAAGTTCATTTTCATTTAATGACATCACCGCATTTACGGCACCTCTTGATTTAAAAGCGCCAACTTTCTGAAAATTTTCGCATTTAAAATAAATTTCAGTTTTAAAGATGTCGTTTAAAATTTCGGAAGAGAGAACGGGTGTACGATGAATATAGTTTTTGATTCTTTCGTGAGCCTGCTCAATAATAAGGGCGCTGGGAATTTCGGGATTATTCATTTAAGGTATCAGACAGATTTATTAGCAACTTGGTCCGCGATGATTTCGCAAGCCTCATCCAGAATTTGATGCATTTCTTCCAGGCCTTTTTCTCCTTGCCAAAACAATTTCGGTAGTGAGAGGTTTCTGCCATCTATTACACTTAATAAGTATTGAACCTTTTGCATGTCTGCTTCATTTCTGGAAAAATATTCTACATCACGGAAACTGGCAGAATCTATTGCATAAATTTTGTCGAATTTATCAAAATCATTACTGGTAAATAAACGGCATTTATTTTCGGAAAGGTCAATCCCCAAATTTTTGGCAAATTTTATGATTTGTTCATCTGGTGGTTCGTTTATATTGAATGATTCGAAACCCGCGGATTCTACATACGCTTCGATCTGCTTTTTCTCAAATTTAGATTTAAGGATGCCCTCAGCAAATGGCGAGCTACAAATGTTTCCAAGGCTAACAAATAATATTTTCATTTTTTACTTAATTAAAAAGGTTAGTTAAAAGCGTTCAGATAGCTTTAAGCAATTTACTAATTTAACTAAAAAATGTGATAAATTAAAGAAATAACAATACTTACAGCTTTATTTTTTTGTCTAATTCATCAACATAAGTGCGGAATTGCTTATCAGTTTCAACAAGGTTGTTAACTGTACGACAAGCATGTAGAACAGTTGCATGGTCCTTGTTCCCGCAATGCATCCCAATAGTTGCCAAGGAAGACTTGGTGTGTTTTTTTGCAAAATACATGGCTAATTGACGAGCCTGAACAATTTCACGTTTTCGGGTCTTTGAGTTAATGACATCAAGTGGAAGATTAAAGTAATCGCAAACTACTTTTTGAATATAATCAATTGAGATTTCTCTTGAAGTATTTTTAACAAATTTATCAATCATTTGTCGGGCAAGGTCAAGAGTTATTGCTTTCTTATTTAAAGATGATTGCGCCATTATTGAAATCAAAGCACCTTCCAATTCCCTGATATTTGTAGTGATGCTATAAGCAAGGTATTCAATTACTTCATATGGCATCTCAATGCCATCATTATATAGCCTTTTCTGTAAGATTGCAATTCGTGTTTCTAAATCAGGAATTTGTAAATCGGCGGCAAGGCCCCATTTGAAACGTGACAATAAACGGGGTTCCATCCCTTTCATCTCTACTGGTGGCTTATCGGAAGTGATAATAATTTGTTTGCTTTTTTGATGAAGAAAATTGAATACGTGAAAGAAAACATCTTGTGTTTTTTCTTTCCCTGCTAAAAACTGAATATCATCAACGATCAATACATCTATCATTTGATAGAAGTGAACAAAATCATTTTGGTTATTGTTTCTTACCGAATCAATATATTGAGCAATGAATTGTTCGGCAGAAACATACAACACGGTTTGATTTGGGAAATTGCTTTTAACCTGAAGTCCGATAGCATGTGCTAGGTGCGTTTTTCCCAGTCCAACATTGCTGTATAAGTAGAGTGGGTTAAATGCAGTTCGTCCAGGATTTTCAGCCACGGCATAACCTGCAGATCTGGCCAAACGATTGCAATCACCTTCCACGAAGTTTTCAAATGAATACGAGTCCACAAGTTGAGATTGGACATTTAATTTTTTTAACCCAGGTATGATGAACGGATTCGGGATATCTCTGGATTTGCCTTTGTTAAGATCTATTGGCATAGAAACAGCAGGGTTTTTAGTATCTTTTTTGTTTGATGTTGGAACTTTTATGGAGTAAGGAGATTTACTGTTAACTGAATTATCCATGATGATGCTGTATTCTAATCTTCCTTCAGGACCTAGCTCTTTGCTAATAGTTTTCTTCAGTAAACTGATATAATGTTCTTCCAGCCATTCATAAAAGAATTGACTTGGCACTTGAATAGTTAATACGTTGTTTTCTAATTTAAGCGGCGAAATTGGTTCAAACCATGTTTTGAAGCTTTGGTAGTGTATGTTGTCCTTTATAACCCGGAGACAATTGTCCCATACTTCAACGTGATTTTTTTTCATCAGAGGAATGAATTAAACGATGTAATTTTAATCTTTATTTTAACTATGAGTGAAATTCAAGCTTTAAAAAATCGACTTATTGTTGAACTTCACTTATTTAGGAAACCGCAATAGCAATTAACAAATATGTGATTAAAAAAGTTAAGAAAAAAATAAAAATATACTTGATTATTATGTTTTTTATTCGTATATGTTGAGAGTGTTATCTCTTTTATTTTTTATGTTAATTAGAGGGTGTCAACTTTTTCTAAATTGACTTTAAGAAATTGATATTTAATGATTTAATACTGATAAGTTTTTCGCAGACTTGATTGGACTCACTTTTTCTAACCACAAAATCCAGTCGACAATTAATCTCGAAAATTTGATTGCATTGATCGAGGTTATAAGTCTTCATAATCTTCATAACTTCATTCATATCTGCGTATTGAAATTCAATACGATAAAGATCACGAATTATATTAGTGACAATTTCTCCGTTTGAAATTGACTCCTTGCTAGCTGTTCGATACGCATTAATCAATCCACTTACTCCTAATTTTGTTCCTCCAAAATATCGGATTACAACTATTAAAATATTTGTCAGGTCATGCGAATTGATTTGTCCAAAAATTGGTTTTCCGGCAGTTCCGGATGGTTCTCCGTCATCATTTATTCGATAAGCCGATTTATCAAACCCCAATTGATAGGCATAGCAATGGTGTCGTGCATCATAATAATCTTTGCGAAGTGTTTCAAGATGAATTTTGATGTCATCTTCGGTTTTCACCGGAAATGCTTTTGCAATAAATTTACTGCCCCTGTCCTTGAAAACTCCCTCAGATGGTGAAGCGATGGTTTTGTATGTATCTTCAAAAAGCATGACAGGAAAATATTCTCGTATGAATTTCAAAGATAAAAAAAGCCTCGCAAATAACGAGGCTTAAGGTTATCTTTTTATTGATGCAATATCTTTCACTGCTTCAAGGGCGGCATCAATATGTTCTTCTGTATTGAAAGGTCCAACACTTAAACGACAGGTTCCATGAATATCCTTGGTGCCTATTCTTTCATGAACTTTTGGGGCACATTGTAAACCGGTCCTGCTTGCAATATTATAGTCAACATCCAGCATCATTCCAACATCACCGGCTTCAAAACCTTTTACATTAAAACTTAAGACTGCATTTTGATTTTGTGTACTTTCGGCACAATAGGTCGTTACGCCATCAATTTGTTGTAAACCTTTTCGAAGTTTATCCCAAAGCGTAATTTCATAATTATGAAGCTTTTCAATGCCTTGATCAAGCACCCATTTAATTCCTGCATTAAGGCCTGCAACTCCAACTAAGTTCAATGTACCGCATTCCATTCGATAAGGAAATTCTGTAAGGTGGGTTTCTTGAGCCGAACGTACACCTGTTCCACCAAACCGTGTTCCTTTGATAGGAACATTTTCCATGACATATGATCCTCCAATACCGGTGGGTCCCATCAGGCATTTATGACCTGTGAAAACCAATATGTCGATGTTCATGGCCTTCATATCAATGTGAATAATTCCGGCACTTTGACTGGCATCTACAACAAAACACACACCTGCTTCTTTACAGATATTTCCAATTTCCGCGATTGGTTGAACTGTTCCAATAATATTTGAACTATGATTTACAATCACCATTTTGGTGTTCTTTTTAATTGCTTTTTTGATATCCTCCGGATTCACATAACCATGATCATCAAAAGTTACATGTTCAACTTCAATGATACCATCCAACATTAAATGATGCAGTGGTCTAAGAACAGAGTTGTGTTCAAGCATGGTTGTTACAACATGGTCCCCTTTTTCAGCCATGCCATATATTACCATATTTAATGAATCACTGGCATTATAGCTAAAAGTCAGACGATTCGGATCATCGCCATTGAATAATTTGGTGAGTATTTTTCGTGTACCCATCACTACTTCTTCAGCTTCGATTGCTGCATCAAAACCTGATCTTCCGGGACTAACACCGTGAGTACGGTAAAAGTGATCCATGAATTTGTAAACCTCTTCCGGTTTAGGAAAGGTCGTTGCTGAATTGTCTAGATAAATTTGTTTACTCATAATCTATTGTATGAAATTATTAAAAGCTGTTAATATCATTATTCTAAAATTAGTGCATCTGCTACTAATTCGGCCAAGGTCATAATTTTAACGTTGAGTTTATATTCAACATTGGTTTGCATGAGTTGATCAACACAATTATGACAAGGGGTTACCACAATGCTTGCTCCGGTTTTTCGAATTTGATCGGCCTTTAAACCGGCTGTTTTCATTCTTCGGGTATTATATTCGCTCATTGCTAATTGTCCGCCACCGCCTCCACAGCATAAGTTATCCGTCCCGTAAGGAGTCATTTCAACAAAATTCTTTGCAATTTTTCGCATTACATAACGCTGTTCTTCGATTACACCTCCTTCTCTGGTTAAATTGCAAGGATCATGAAGTGTAACAACTTCAGTAAGGCGATCAGCGTCGACCTTTATTTTTCCTTCACGGATATATTGTGCAAGTAATTCAACCGATGTTAAAACTTCATAAGGCAATCTTTTTTGAATATAATTAGGCCCTTCCCATTTAAATGCTCTTGAACCGTGTCCACATTCAGCTAATACACATTTTTTCGATTCCATTTTATTCATTTCATCATCCATCCGCTGTGCAATTACATTAGCCTCATCCATATTCCCGGAAAAAAAAGCATAATTAGTCACATCATACATTTCGGTAGACAGACTCCAGCTTTCATTAGCTGCATAAAATACCTTAGCCATCGCTGAAATTGACAAAGGAAAGAACTTCGGTTCACGTGGGTTAAGTGTATAAAGAATATCCTTACCTTTTTGATTCAGTGGGATATTTGCATTGTCATCATTCAGCTCAAATTTTAAATCATCTTCAAGCCATTCAATGGTATCCACAAATTCTTTTGTGGGAATTCCCATATTATTTCCAGTTTCAATAGCGGCATTGACACTTGCATTAAGTGATGCAGGAACATAGCCCATTCGGGATAACATTTCACGGCCTATACGAACCACATAATTAATGTCCACACCTATCGAACAATGCATAGTACAACGTCCGCACATGGTGCATGATCCATATAAAAGGTCAACCATTTCCTCAATAGTTGCGTCATCAAGATCTCGTGCCTTTGTCAGCCACGGAATTTTTTTCCCGAGAAAAGTGTTGTACCTCCTATAAATGGAGGCAACAATGTCAACTTTTTTTGCTGGTACATAATGTTCGTCGGGTTCTGATCTGTAATAAATGCAGCTATCTGCGCATAAACCACAATGAACACAACTATTTAGATGGGTGATTAATTTACTGTCCTCATGAGAACTCAATACTTCCAACCCCAACTTCTTTTTTTCTTCTGATAATCTTCCCATGATTTTATTGTTTAGGATTCATGATTGGCCATATTCCTCTCCATCCATAGAAAAATCCCAAATGATATCGCGCTGCAAAAAAGTAAATGGTATGCTTGAGTTTACCCATTGGTAAATACAATAATAATGCTGTAACAAGAGTATAATATAAAACAATGCCATCACTCATAAATAGTATTAATGCAGTTGCCAATTGGAATAAAGTGACCAATAGGTTTGAGATAAAATCATCTGGATTTGAAAGCGAAAGAAGCTCAGATTTCAGTATTCTCTTTATTAAAATTCCTAAACCAGAAATGCTGGAAATGATCAAAAAGCCAATTAAAATATAGTTTGTTAATTGATTAAGTTCAATTTTAAACAGAAACGTAAAAAATAAAAAAATGGATAAAAAAGTTCCAAGATGATAAATAATTCCTGCCATATAGGTAGGCAAATGCAAATAAGCGGATTCTTTTTTAGCCGGACTCATGGCCTTTGTAAAAGAATATTGTACAGCTTTAGAAATATTTCCACGCTGTTTAGAAAAATCATGCGGGTTTCCTAATCGAATAAGTCTGATTAAATGAAATAAAAGGGAACCTATGCAAATTACCAAGGCTGCTAGTGCCATCCAGTGATACCAATACATAATTTCATCGTTTTATTAAACGCAACCATCAGGTTTTGGTAATCCGGCGATACGACAAGCACCCCGTGCTGGACCCAACGGAAATAACTCGTAAATCTCTCGAAGACGAACGCCTGTTTCCTGGCAAATAACCCTAATCATCGGAGCCATGCCTTTTTCTTCCCAATTCTTGCGAATTATTTTTACAATGGCCCAATGTTTTTCGTTCATTTCTTCAATACCATCACTCTTTGCAAATAAATTTGCAACTTCTTCATTCCAAATTTCCGGATGTGACAGAAATCCGTCCCCATCAACTTCAAAAATTTTCCCTCCTAATTCAATAGTAGCCATACCTAGATTTTATTTGATTAACACTTAAATTAATTCATTATCAAATTTGTCAATAATTTCCTCTGGAGTAAGAGGTGTGTCAGGTAGAACGAAATCGGGGCAGAAATTTAGTGTTGCTTTAGTAATGTATCTCTTACATGTGCTCCAGTATTTTTTATCCTGAAGGCAGTAATTTGTCATATAATTTTCCTTGGCTTCTAAAGTAGCTACAATTATAAGGCTATTTACAAGTTTGCAATCATTATAATTCGGACAATGGTAATCTGCCATGACTGATAAAAACCCGAAATTTATAAAAAATTCTGATTGATATTATTGATGAAATCCAATATATACTCAGTATAAATAAAACTCACTAATATAGATGTGTTTATATGATATTGGATTAAAAATATTTTTTGGAGAAATGTTTTTTAAGCCAATGCAATCAGTAAAATAGCTAAAATCGAAAGGAAAATCCCTATCCAATTTGTCAAACTTAATTTTTCACGGAAAAAGAAAATCCCTAAAAGTGCAGATAGCATTACGATACCCACATTTTGTAATGGGAACAAAACGTTGCTTTCAAAGAGGTTCATTGCCAAGAGCATGAAATAAGTGGTTGAATAATTGAACAGTCCTAAAATAGTACCTCCAATAATACTCTGAATGGTAAAGGCTTGTTTTGTTTTAAAATATCGATAAATAGAAATGATTGAACCTATTATTAAGGCCGTAATAAAAATCATGGTTAGAAACAAAGTATAATCTCCGGCAATATGATAATGTTCAATGTATTTCAGCAAAGTATCGATAAGTCCGTTGGCAAAAAATATAATTATTGGAAGGACGATGATTGATATTTGAATTTTATTTTTGCCTCTTTTATAAAAAATGAGAATAAAAGCTGAAAAGGTCGAAATAATCCCCAAAACAATAAGTGCATTTAATTTTTCTGAATACAGAAATATTCCTGCAATAACAGGAATAATTACCGACATTTTACTGAATACAGCTGTTATTGCAACACCTGCTTTTTGCGATGATAGGGCAAAAAGAATAAAGGTAAAGATGAATACAAATCCGATTAATAATGAAAATGGCAACCATGATTTTGTAATTATCATTTCGTAATTAAATTCAGAACCTAGAATGATTATACCAATAGTAGATGCTGCCAAATAATTAATGGTCAGAGCTTGAAAATTATCAATTTTAAATCGTGGAAATAACTTAAAAGCAACAAAAATCAAAGAGGAAAAGAGAATGGTTAAAAAGATAAAGATCATTTTTCGCTATATGCTATAACAAAATGTTATTAGATTTTCACTTCACTTAAATGTACTGCTCATAAAATTCAAGAAAGCGGGTTGCAATTGCTTCCCAACTGAAATTATCCTGAACAGTTTTATAAGCATTATTGCCAATTATTTTCGTTCTCTCCGGGTTTTCGAGAAGCCTTATCATGGCATCTGCAAATTCACTGCTGTTTGATGGATCAACTAATAATCCATTTTCACCATGCTCAATTACATTTCTGATCCCGCCAAATTTCGATGCGATAACCGCTTTCCCACAAGCCATTGCTTCCTGAGCTGTCATTCCAAAAGGTTCAAATAATGAAGGTAAAACAAACATTTCTGATTGCTGGTAATAAACAGGCATCAAATCATCAGGCACATAACCAATCAAACGAACACGTCCGTTCATCCCATTTTCATCGATGATATCTTTCATTTTTTGATACAGATCAACTTCTCTTTGTTTTGGATTAGGGGATCCGCCTCCAATTACGAGGTCAATATCTGCTATTTTTTTTCTGACTATATCAAAAGCGTGCAATAAAAAATCATGACCTTTATTGGTCTCAATGCGGCTGATGCAAAACACATATTTTTGAGGCAGCCCTGTTTTTTGTGCAAGCACTTCCTGAGCAGGCAGTTGATAAGTATGAATATCTACCCCAGGTGGTATATCGATGATATTTGTTGGTTTAAAATGATAAAGTGCTTCCAGTTTCTCCAGCTGAACAATCGAAGTAACCGTTTGAGCATTCACATTTTTGAAAATCCTCATTTCTTCTTGAATACGATGTTCGAAATTGAATTTCTTTTCCATTTCAGCAGGATCACCGCCCATTTGATCTTTTTTCCAAGCACCCAATGAGTGGGCCGTGAAGAAGCTAGGTTTATGAAATGCTTTTGCTACTTCGAGAGTGACAATTCCTGCGTCGACATAATGACCATGATATAAATCGTAATCCAGCATATTTTGCCTGATAAAACTGATCATGTTTTTTGATAGTTCGGGTAATATTTCATAAATAAACTCCTTAGGAATGAATTCCCAAGGACCTGCTTCTATTCTGATTACATTAACTTCGGGATATCCCGGAACAGGATCGATTTGTTTCTTGCTTTTATCAAACCAGCGGGTGTAAATATCAATTTTAATTCCGAGTTTTGATAAAGCCTTGGCTAATTCCAAAACATAAACTACCTGCCCTCCTGTATCGGTTATGCCAAGTTGTGGGATCGGATCAAAATACCCGTGTGTACTTAGCATGGCAATCCGCTTAATTTTTTTATTCAACATCATAAAGATAGTATTGCGGCAGTTTTTCGATTTGGTTTTGAAAGAACCAAAAGTACTAAAAATTGACTAATTTCGGGGCATGAAAGTGCCAAGCAATAAATTGATACATGTTATAAAATATTATAGCGACCAGCTTACAAAAGTTTATGATGAGCTCGAGAGTAAAAGTATAATGTATCAGTTGGTTAGACATTTTTTTAAATATGAAAGAATCGATTTCGTAAAATCGCAGGAAATCAGATTGAGCGAATCAGAACTGCTGACAGTTCATTTTGCGGTAAAGGAACTGTTATTAAATAAGCCATTGCAATATGTAATTGGTGAAACTGAATTTTTGGATCTAAGAATTAAGGTGAATGAGCATGTATTGATTCCAAGACCTGAAACTGAGGAATTAGTGCAATTGATTTGTAAAAGGGAGTTTCCGAAAAATGGAGTATTGCACATTTTAGATGTCGGCTGTGGGAGTGGTTGTATAGGGATAGCCCTGAAAAAGAATCTTGGATCATCTGATGTTTATGGTTTAGATATTTCTGAAAATGCGCTTAAATTGGCAAAAGAAAATTCAGAACTAAATGATGCTGATCTCCATTTTATTTTATGTGATATTTTAGATGAAACGAAGTGGGATGATTTAGGGACTTATGAAATGGTAGTCAGTAATCCGCCTTATATAAGGGAATCGGAGAAGGAATTGATGAGGGAAAATGTATTGGAATTTGAACCTTTGCATGCTCTATTTGTGAAGGATGATGATCCCTTGCTTTTTTATCGAAAAATAGCTCTATTCTGCGAAAAGCATTTAACAAAAAACGGAATATTATATTTTGAAATTAATGAAGCCCTTGGTAAGGAAACAAAAGAGATGCTTGCTTTAATGATTTTCAAATCCATAGAAATTTATAAAGATATAAATGGAAAGGATCGATTTATCCGTGCAGAGAGGATTTAACACTATGTAAAGAAAAAGTAAGGGGCAGATTGGTGTATTTCAATCTGCCCTTTTATTCCGATATTTTTCGCACTTTATTTAAGGCTCTTTTTTTCGTGGTATTTCGTAAAATCGCGTTGCGATTTTAATAAATTGATGGCATTTAAAAGTAAGTTTTTAGTCTCGCTTAAAATGGCAAGATAGAGTAAGCTGTTTTTTGTTCCAACCTCCATGCGCTTAATTCGTTTTATTTGCTTTTTGTTTTTGGAAGCAATAATCTCAATTAATTCATGTTGCATGATAATAATCTGATCAATATTTTGATATTCTTTTTTAAGAATCACAGACTGAATGGTCATCAATATTTCATTTACCTTTTCCTTTAGCAACATTAATTCTTCTACCTGAACATCGATGAGGCTTTTATGATTATTATTAAGATGATTATGACAAGGATTGCTTATGAATGTAATATTATGAGCCAATTCTCTAAGATAATCAAGCACTTGTACATAATAATGACCTGATTCAACAGAATCTTCATTTAGCCTGCTAATGGTGGCACTTAAACTATTTTTTAGTTCTTTAGTATCAAGATTGAGTTTTTTGATGTCTTTCATTACCTTCTTAACCTGTTTGAGGTCTTCGGCAATGATCCCATTCAAAATTTCCTGATAATAATTGTTCACATCAACAATCATAGTTGAAACAGTCAAATTACAACGCTGTACAATATTCTTCTCACCAATGTCTTCGATCTGATCTGTAAGCTCTTTTTTCGTTACCCTGTTTTTGTGGATTCGATGAGTACGATATACCGTAATGATTGCAACGGCAACCATCAGAGATATTCCGAATATCCCGGTATAATAGAAAATAAGAGCCATTATAAATGCAAGTGTAAAAGCAGAAAGTGCAGTAAAGAACCATCCGCCAATAACACTTAATACTCCGGTAATTCTATAAACAGCGCTTTCTCTTCCCCATGCTTTATCAGATAAAGAAGACCCCATGGCTACCATAAATGTGACATAAGTAGTGGATAAGGGAAGTTTCATTGAGGTGGCAAAAGATATTAGAATACTTGCCACTACTAAATTGACTGTAGCCCTGATCATGTCAAAAGCCGGGGCATCTTCTATGGAGTGGCTAACTTCGCTTGTTATTGGCTCAAATTGTTTTTCTATTCCGGCTTTTATTTTTTCAGGAACAATATTGCTGAATGTTTTACCGAAATTTAAACTTACCCGTACAATCGATCTTGATAAACCTGAAGATCCAAATCTTTCACTTCCTTCATCCTGTCTGCTAAGATCAAGTTCAGTTTTTGTGACTGATCTGGCCTTTTTTGAGAACCAAAGTGTTAAGACCATAACTATACCTGCAAACAATAAATATAGCGTAGGGGGTTTTACTGCACCTTGTAGGGAAGTCATTAAAAATGTATCTGCATCAGCACCAGGTTGAGCGATAAATGCCTTAAACGACTCAAATCCGGCAAGCGGAACACCAATAAAGTTTACCAAATCATTCCCTGCAAATGCCATTGCCAAGGCAAAGGTACCAACCAAAACAATCAGTTTTAAGATATTGAATTTGAAGGCCCAATGTAATATTTGTAAGAGTACCGACCATGAAATAAAACTTACGGTAAGTATTAAATTAGTGTTATTGTGAATAAAATCCTGAGTTTCATCACTCATAAACGTGGCTCCTTTCGCCCCTTTAATTAATATGAAATAGATGATCGCTGTAATTGCGAAGCCGCCCCAAAGTCCTCCAAAATAGTTCAGCCTCTTTTTGTAGTTAAAAGTGAAGATGATACGGGTAATATATTGTACGATGGCCCCAACCGAAAATGCAATCACAACGGATAACAAGATACCGGATATAATACCGAGTGCCTTACTTGAATTAATGTAAACGCTTATATCCTTTGATCCTTCAGGCATTCCGTAAATTTTGATAATGGATACGGCAACTGCGGCTCCCAGTAATTCAAAGACGATGGAAACAGTTGTGGAAGTTGGCAATCCATAAGTGTTAAATAAATCCAGGAGTATAACGTCTGTAATCATTACTGCCAAAAAGATGATAATAATTTCAGAAAAATAAAATTGTTGTGGATGAAAAATCCCTTTTCGTGCAACTTCCATCATCCCACCAGAGAAAGTGGCACCAACCAATATCCCTACGGCAGCTACGAGCATGATTATTTTAAACGGAGCAGCTTTTGAACCTATTGCCGAATTTAAAAAGTTGACCGCATCGTTGGTAACACCAACTACTAAATCTGAAATTGCAAGCAGGAAAAGTACCCCAATCAATACAATGTACACTGTTATCATAATGCTTTTATTAGTAAAACCCTTGAATTAAACAAGTATCTATTTGATTATCTTATTAATAACTTTGGTGTTAAGATTCGGTTAAATTAATGTTAAATTTATATTAAGCATTCCGAAACAATAAATAAGTTATTAAAAATTATTCACAATAAATTTAAGCCCAATGCTGGATTTCAATAATGTTTCCCTCGGGGTCGTTAATGTAAACAAAGGTGATGGTACCCAGGCCCTTGATCTCTTTATTAATTAAATCCCCAACCTGACTGCCACCATTCGCCAGTGCTCTTTTTAAAATAACTTGTACATCGTCAACTCTGAAAGCAAGATGAGCCAATCCTTCAGTATTGATTTTCTTGGGATGGGGTGAAGAATTATTGTCATATTGGAATATCTCGAGTGTTGGGCTGCCTACCTCAAATCCCGGCAATCTTAAATGAACTCCATTAATATGAACATCCTTAATCGAGGTAGCTTTATCCATCCAATCACCACTCAGGTCCCTTTCGGGCCAAAGCGAAACACATTCGAATACCTTGGTGTAAAAATCGGCTAATTTCTTCCAATCTTTGGAAATAATATTTACATGTACGAATTTCATATGCTTTAATTTTAAATTATAGAATGATGAAAGATTCAATCATGAATTACAGTTAAAGTTAATCAAATAGGAAATGCTTCCTATTTTTTAGGATGTTATTTTTATTAATTTGCGGGTTAATTATTAACATAAAATGCATATGTCGAACCAAGGCTTTTCATCTCTGGATTATATTGTTTTTATATCCTACTGTTTTTTAATTATTTTCATTGGACTTTGGGTTTCAAGGACTAAAAAGGGAACTAAGAAGACGGCCCAGGATTATTTTTTGGCAGATAAATCATTGCCATGGTGGGCCATCGGAGCTTCATTGATCGCGGCTAACATTTCGGCGGAGCAAATGATCGGGATGTCGGGTTCGGGCTATGCAATTGGTTTGGGAATTGCCTCTTACGAATGGATGGCTGCCATTACCTTGATTATTGTTGGGAAGTATTTTTTACCTGTTTTTCTTGAAAAGAAAATTTATACCATGCCCCAGTTTTTAGAAATGCGTTACGACGGTAGGGTGCGTACTGCCATGGCTTCATTCTGGTTAGTAGTTTATGTATTCGTCAATCTGACATCTGTTTTATACCTTGGTGCGTTGGCCATGGAAACCATCATGGGCATTCCGATGAATTACGCAATCATGGGATTAGCAATTTTCGCGGCAGTATATTCTATTTATGGTGGATTAAAGGCTGTGGCATGGACAGATGTAGTTCAGGTTGTTTTTTTAATTGGTGGTGGATTGGTAACTACATTTTTGGCTTTGGATGCCGTATCGGATGGACACGGATTTATTGCAGGTTTCAAAGTTTTACTCGAACAAGCTCCTGAAAAATTCAATATGATTTTGCATGAAGGAGAATTATTGATCCCTGACGGAAAAGGTGGTTTGAAGGATGCTTTTATGGATTTGCCGGGAATAAGTGTATTGGTAGGCGGGATGTGGATCGCGAATTTATCGTATTGGGGATTTAATCAATATATCATTCAGCGTGGATTGGCTGCTAAGAGCATAAAAGAGGCCCAACGTGGAGTTATTTTTGCTGGTTACCTGAAAATATTAATTCCATTAATCGTGGTGATTCCGGGAATTGCAGCGTTTGTGCTTACAAATGGAAGCGGGGTCATTGATCCTTCTGATAAGGCTTATCCATGGTTATTGCATAATTATGTACCTGCAGGGATTAAAGGTCTTGCCTTTGCAGCTCTCGCCGCTGCTATTGTTTCTTCTTTGGCGTCAATGCTTAACTCCACTTCGACCATCTTTACCATGGATATTTATCGAAAATTTATTAATAAAGATGTTGGTGACTCGAAAATGGTTAGTGTGGGACGAATTACTAGTTTTGTGGCTTTGGTGGTAGCTGTATTATCGGCACAGCCATTGCTTGGCAATCTCGATCAGGCCTTTCAATACATCCAGGAATTTACGGGCTTCGTAACCCCTGGTGTAGTTGTCATATTTTGTTTTGGGCTCTTTTGGAAAAGGATTACTTCAAATGCAGCGCTCGCAGTTGCCATATTAACCATTCCTCTGTCATTCTTGTTTAAAATTTTATTACCCGAAATCCCTTTCATTGATCGCATGGGATTGGTATTTTTGATGCTGGCCCTTGTTGCTATCATCATAAGTTATACTGATAAGCATTTACAAGCCAAAGGCCTTGAGTTAAAAAGAAGCATGTTTAAAACAGATGTCAAATTTAATGTTTTAGCTATCTTTTTAAGTGTAATAGTAATGGTATTATACCTGTTGTTTTGGTAATCAATTTTGGATTCTAAATTCGAAAACACCTAAATCAGGATTTTCGGTTCTTCGAATACCAAGTATATCAAAAGGGGCTTTAGCTGCAATATGTGTTGAGCCTTTATCAACAGCAGGAGATAGCCTTTTTAGTTGGAAATTCAAATTTCGAACATCAAAAAAAAGTGAATCAGGATTTGTGATACACTGAATAAAACGATCGTCATTTATTATATTCAATCGTGTTTTCAAAGAATTGTGATCAAATTTTAATATAGGGTTACCTGCGTTCAAAAAGTCTATTAACAATTCATCATTCTCTCTTCCGTCGATAATACAATTTCCAATATGGGCCTCAAATTCACGAACAGATGAATTTCCGTCGCTGTCACGAATATAATTGTTCAAATAAACAGATGGTGTTTTACGAACCGTTGAAGTCCAATAATTTGCGAAGGTTGAATGAATAAAACTATACTTACCGCCCATTGTTAACGAGAGTAAGTAATCTCCGCAATTGGTCACTAAATTATTACTTGCTGTAATTTGATAATTTCTTGCTAAAATACCTCCTCCGCTCATGTTCGAAATTCTTGTGTTATTAAGAATTAAGGAGTTCCCCATAGGATTGTCAAGTGTTTCAGCCTGAATACCAATAAACCCATTTTTGATGATGGCATAATTGATCTCATTATTTACACTTCCCTCATTGATCCAGATCCGATCCCATTGTCCGGGCAAATCCCGATAATCTTCATCTAAACGATCACCGGTAAAAATAACAGGATCTTCAAGTGTTCCGTTTACTTTGATACTGCCACCTTTATAAACCCAAAGTCCTGAATTATTGTGGAAATGGATTTTTGCCCCTTTATCAATTTGTAACACTGCACCTGAATCAACCACTGCATAACCATAAATAAGATAGGGTCTCGTGCTCTTCCATTGAACTTTTGAATTTTCAGGAGCTACAATCCGAAAGGGTGGAAGTCCCGGAATATTTTGATTTGCGATGATGTAATTTGCATTCTGACCCCAGGCTACCAATGAAATAATTTGAAAATTTAGATCGGTCGTAAATCTAAGTTGGTCGGAAACCACAAAAGGGCTATTTATATTATTTGGATCGATAAGTACCTTGACAAAAATATAAAGACTGTCCCCACCATCAAGTTCGACATCATTCAATTTTAAGGCTGCCAAACCATCAATGTTCAGCCGATATGCAGAAGCTTCACCTCCGGCTAATTCTATTGATCTGATTAATATTTTATTACTAGAATTGTTGTAAACTTTGAGCTGTTTTGTAATTGACCCGATGCTTGTAAAAACGGTATCAAAGACAATGGAATCAGTTGAAAAACTGAGTGTTTGTCCAACCGGAAGATCAGTAAATTTGTCTTTTTTACAGGAAGAAAAAAAGAGTAGAACAGCAATCGGAATTACGAAAAAGAAGCGATAATATTTGGTTGTAGCTGTAAGCATAATTAATTTTGATTCTCAAAGATAAACAAACCCATATTTATACGGTAGATTTTAATTAATATTGTGTTTTAATTACGAAGTGTTTGTTACGTAAATTTTGAGGTTGTGAAAAATTGGTTTAAAATTAGGATTTTGTGCCTGCTAATTATAGGGTTTTCCTCCTCGGTTAAATTGAATGCTCAAGAAAATGATTATAAAAATTTTCAACCAAGGCGAAGTTTTATTGGTGGCAATTTAGGGATACAATTTGGAACGCTTACTATTATAGATGTATCACCATTTCTGGGATACAAGCTAATAAATAATTTGTCGATTGGGGCGGGCTTTACTTACCAGTTTTATAAGGATTCCAGAACTGAACCTTCCTATACCAGTAATATTTATGGAGGCAGAATATTCTCAAGTTATACTTTTATACCCGAGGTTTTTGCCTATGCCGAGTATGAGGTGCTAAATATAAAAATCCCTATCGGTTATGAAGAGTATGCAAGAAAAAATGTCAGCAGTGTCCTTGTAGGTGCAGGTTATCGTCAAATGATCGGGCCAAACCTCTATTCAGATATTATGATTTTGTGGAATCTTACCGAATCACCGGATTCTCCATACGCTAATCCCATATATCGAGTTGGATTGGTCATAGGATTGTAATTTGATTAATGCTTTTAAATTTTCTTTAAAACATCAATCAGTAAATTCCAAAATTTCACGGTGCTTTCTATGCGCAATCTTTCATCAGGTGAATGGGCTCCTTTAATCGTAGGGCCAAACGATATCATGTCCATTTCCGGATAAATATCACCGATCAGTCCACATTCAAGTCCGGCATGAATTGCCAGTACTTTAGGGTCTTTATTAAATAATGAACGATAAGAGGCTGCTGTAAGTCTGACAATTTCTGAATTTGGATTTGGGGTCCATCCGGGATAACCATCAGAATGATAGATTTTAGCCTTGGTATGCGTAAATGTTGCCCGTACCATGTTTGTCGCATCTATTTTTGAGGACTCCACAGAGCTTCGCTGACTTGTTGTTATTTTGATAAAATCATCTGAAAATTTTACCGCAGCAAGGTTTGTGGATGTTTCTACAAAATCAGCAATTGATGCTGAATAGGCCAATACTCCGTGAGGACAAGCATAAAGAGAGTTTAGCAAATTGTCTTTAGAATATTGATCAATGATAAATTTAGGCTTATCAGTTTTTTCTATCTGGATATTCAAACCGGCATCTGTGAGTTTGTATTCATTTTTTAATGTTGAAAAATAGGTTGCCACAAAATCCTGAATGCTTTTCGAATCACTTTCTGAAACACAAACAATTGCATAAGCCTCCCTGGCTATGGCGTTACGTAAATTTCCACCATCAAAAAGAGCTAATTTGAGGTCAAACTTCGATGAGACCATCCATAGCAAACGATTTAGAATTTTGTTGGCATTGCCTAAGCCTTTTTGGATATCATCACCTGAATGTCCACCTTTCAACCCATTAACAGTGATTTTGAGACTAACGAATTCTTTAGGAACTGCTTCTTTTTTATAGGGCATTTCAATAGTTGTATCTTTTCCACCTGCACAACCAATATAAAGCTGGCCTTCATCTTCCGAATCAAGATTCAATAAAACTTTTCCTTTAAGAAGGGAAGGGGCAAGATGTCTTGCTCCAGTCAATCCAGTTTCCTCGTCAGCCGTAAATAAGCACTCTAATGGGCCGTGCTCAATTTCTTTAGATTCCAGAATGGCAAGCTGAGCAGCGATTCCGATACCGTCATCTGCACCAAGAGTGGTTCCTTTTGCTTTCACCCACTCACCATCAATGTAAGCTGTTATGGGATCCTTCTCAAAATCATGAATTTTGTCACTGTTTTTTTCACAAACCATATCCATATGGCTCTGTAAGACCACAGTCTTTGCTTTTTCTTTCCCTGCACTTGCAACTTTTTTAATAATAACATTCCCCACTTCATCCTTGTACGTTTCGAGGTTGTTTTTCTTTCCGAACTTTAAAAGGTATTCAATAATTTTTTCTTCTTTTTTTGAAGGCCGGGGGATTTCCAGTATTTCATTAAAATAATGCCAAAGACGTTCGGGCTTAAGGTTAGCAATTTTTTGATCCATTTTTAAAGACTTTAGTTAAAGCAGTAAAGTTAGTAAATTAGATTGAAGTTCGGCTTCAGGAATAGATGATTTAACTTAACCTCAGTTCGATCTAAGTGTTTCTCATGAAACTGATTCAGTATGTCTGAAATTCAGCTTTTTGAGCTAATAAGACGTTAGAATTTTGACTTTCTAATATCTAAAGTCTAACGTCTTATATCTTAATTCATTAAAACGCTTATGACATAGGAAGTATGTATTTTAATGATTTCTTATATCGAATTGAGGTTATTTGTCAAGAAAACACCCCATTTTTGTATAGAGTTCTTTTGATTTAATTGGTTTTGCTATATAATCGTCGCAACCGGCATCAAGCATTTTTTCTTTATCACCCTCGAGAGCAAAAGCAGTTACTGCAATTATAGGCATGTTTTTATGTGTGTTTTTAATAGCTTTAGTAGCGTCATAACCATTTAAAATAGGCATTTGTATATCCATAAGGATAAGATCAATTCCTTCTGTTTTTTGAACTGTGGCGATGGCTTCCTCGCCATTTTTTACCCAAATAATTTTTATGCCGGTTCTTCGGAGAAGTGTCTCTATGAGTTGGAAATTTGATTCAACATCTTCTGCTACAAGTAACGTTTTAGTTTTCCAATCCAATTGAGGCTTTGCATCAGGGATTTTCGATTGCGGCATTTCAACTTTCCCTTCTTGCAATGGGATGGTTAAATAAAATACCGATCCTTTTCCAACACTTGAAACCGCATACAGATTGCCACCAAGCAGTTGTGCAATATTTTTTGAAATTGCAAGCCCAAGCCCGGTGCCTCCATACTCACGCGTATGCGAATCATCAGCCTGACGGAAACGATCAAAGATTAATTGCATCTTATTTTGAGGAATCCCTATCCCTGTGTCTTTAACATAGAATTGAAGGGATGGCCGCCTCGTTATTGAGGCATTTGCCGGAATAATATTGTAACCAAGCTTAATACTTCCTTTTTCTGTATATTTTATTGCATTACCGATCAGGTTTGAAAGAATCTGTTTTAATCGATGGGGGTCACAATGGATATTTCCCTCATATTCAACCTCGGGAAATACTAATTCAAATTTGAGTTTGTCCCCACCTTTTTTAATGGTAAACTGATTGAAATTCGCATGTAATTCTAATAAAATATTTTTAAAATCGAAATCGGAATTTGTCACATTTAATTGTCCAGCTTCAATTCGGGCAATATCAAAGATGTCGTCGATAAGTTTAAGCAATGTTTTACTGTTGCTATTGATCAAGTCAACGTATTCAAGTCTTTCATCAATGGTCATACCTTCATCAACAAGCAGATTTGAGAACCCCATGATTGCATTCATGGGAGTTCTTATTTCATGCGACATATTTGCAAGAAATGACGTTTTAAGTTTATCAGCTTCTTCAGCTTTTTCTTTTGCGTAAATTAACTCATTTTCTAATCTTTTGCGTTCACTGATGTCTTCTTTAACACCCAGGAAGTGTGTGATTATACCATCCTGATCTTTGATTGGCGAGATGGATGCTGCTTCCCAAAACAATTCCCCATTCTTTCGTTTATTTAAAAATTGACCTTTCCATTCATTACCATCAAGAATGGTTTGCCATAGTTTTTTATATTCATCAGCTTTCGTATGGCCGGTTTTAAGAATACTTGAGCTTTTCCCGATTAGTTCATTCAAATTATATCCGGTGGTTCTTAAAAAAGATGAATTTACATATTCAATTTTCCCTCGCAGGTCGGTAATTATAATTGAGATCGGACTTTGATCAACTGCTCTCGAAAGTTTGCGAACCTGATCATCAAGGGTACTCATTTCGGTGATATCCCGAAGTGCCCCTTGAACAGCAGGATTACCATCAATAAATATTCTTCCACCTAAGGATTCAATAAGAATTTTTGCGCCATCAGCTTTCAATCCCCAAAAATTATAATGTGTCGAATCTAGTTGGCCATTTTCTCTACGTTTAACCATTTCTTTGACTAATTTCTGGCTCTCAGGAGCAACAAAATTCATGATAGGTTTTCCTATCAAGTTTGTTTTTTTATTATAACCTAGTATTTCAGCAAATTTTTGGTTGTGAAAATGGATTCTTTCATTTTGTATAATATATAATCCTTCCAAAGAGTTGTCAACCAAGGATTTGTATTGTTCATTTATTTCTTCTAATTCAACAGACTGCTTCTTTATTAACTTTTCTAAGTCTTTATTTTTAACTCTTAAGTGATCTTCAGCGGCTTTAATTCTGAACATTACTTTGATTTGCGTAACAAGTTCTGTTTCATCAATGGGCTTGCTGAGGAAAGCGTCTGCTCCAAGTTCAAGACCTTTTACCCTGTTAGCTTTATCTGCCTTGATAGCAGTAATCATGATGATCGGAATTTGTTTTGTGAGTTTATTTTTCTTTAATTTTTCACATACAGCAAATCCATCCATTTCAGGCATGAAAATATCAAGTAAAATTAAATCAGGCTGCTCCTGCTTTGCAATATTAATTCCACTTACTCCATTGAATGCAGTACTTATTTCTACATCCTCCATTAAATTGCGGAGAAGAGCTTTCATGGAAATTAAGTTGTCTTCCTTATTGTCTATGATTAATATTTTAGGCATGGCAGATAATGCATTTCTAGATTGAAATAATTGTTATAAAGAGATTTCGATATAATATTCGTACACGCAATAAACACAAAAATTTTTTATACAAAAAGTTTGAAAAATTATTCTTTTTATTGACGATTGAATATTGACCCGTATATTTTCTATTTCAGAATTTTTTATTCGTGAGTCGATGGTTTTTATTTCAATGTTAATTGTTGTTTTAAAGTCGGATTTTTAATCTGTTCGTAAAAATAGCATGCTTTCCAATATCTGATGATAGGTGAATTGCCTAATTTCTTTAAAATTGCAAAAATAATTTTTTGACACCAAAACGGTTAATCCTGCTTTAGCTTATTCTGGGTTTAATTGTAGCTAAAATATCGGCGGCAATTTCTTCAATTGATTTACCTGTTACCTTAATGACAGACCATTTAGGGTTCTGTTCATAAAGACGTTGAGAGAACCATAATTCTTCTTTCACATGCTGAAGATTAGCATAATTCCCTGTTTGTCCACCCAAGTGTTCTTCTCTTACCTGCCTTAATGCGGAAAGTCGGTTAGCAGTGGTAGTTAATCCAAAAACCTTTTCCGGATTTACTTCAAATAATTCTTTTGGGGGTTCGATCCCTAAAATTAACGGGATATTGGCAACAAACCAGCCTTTATATGCAAAATAGATACTTAATGGCGTTTTAAATGTTCGCGATACGCCCACAAGAATAATTTCTGCTTTATCCAATTCATGGTGCCGAAGCCCATCATCATGACTAAATGCAAACTGCATAGCATCAATACGCTGAAAATATTCCTTATTCCGGGTATGAAATAAGCCGGGTTTTTGAACCGGGTTATTTTCAAATTGATGACCCAATCGAGCCAATAAAGGGCCCATTAAATCAATGGTTTCGATATTGTTTATTCTTCCATCACGAATTAATTCGTGCCTGATTTCATTCTGTACAATGGTGTGTAAGATGAAAGCATTTGCATCGATGGCTTCACGAATAATTGTTTTTATTTCATTTTTAGTACGGATGTGAGCTCTGACGATAATATTAATTTCAATTCCGGGAAATTGTGTAAGTGCAGCATCAAGGGCTTGCTGGGCTGTACGGCCGGTACCATCCGATACTACAAGTACATTAAACTGCATTGGTTTAAGTTTGAATTTGTTTTAATTCAGCAATGGTTTGTTCCGGATTTTGTGAAGCAAACACGGTATTTCCGGCAACTAAAACATTTGCCCCTGCATTGATAAGTTTAGGCGCATTTTGGAGGGTAACTCCACCATCTATTTCTATAAGGGTATTTGCTTTATTGTCTTTAATCAGTTTTTTAAGTTTTGAAATCTTGTTGAATGTGTTTTCAATAAATTTTTGTCCCCCAAAACCGGGATTAACTGACATGAGCAGAACTAGGTCAAGTTCTGTAATAATATCTTCAAGAACATGAACAGGAGTATGTGGGTTTAATACGACCCCGGCTTTCATCCCCAAGGCTTTTATGGCTTGGATAGAACGATGTAAATGATTGCAGGCTTCGTAATGAATGGTGAGGATATCCGCACCTGCATCTTTAAAGTCTTGAAAATACCGATCGGGATCGATAATCATTAAATGCACGTCTAAAGGTTTCTGAGCGTGTTTTTTGATCTGTTTAATAATGGGCTGACCGAATGAAATATTTGGAACAAAAATACCATCCATTACATCCACATGAAACCAGTCGGCTTTGCTTCTGTTTATGAGTTCGATGTCGGATTTTAAATTTCCAAAGTCGGCTGATAATAATGAGGGGGCAATTAAATGGCTCATAAATATTTATTTTGTGATTCAAAAGTAAAAAAAAAAACGTCCGGTTGATCGGACGTTTTTGCTATTAACCTAAATAAGTTTTAAGTATTTTGCTTCGTGAGGTGTGTTTTAACCTCCTTATTGCTTTTTCTTTTATTTGCCTAACTCTTTCACGTGTAAGGTCAAATTTTTCACCAATTTCTTCTAAAGTCATTGGATGTCCGCCATTTAAGCCAAAGTACAGTTTTACTACGTCAGCTTCACGAGGGGTAAGGGTAGAAACAGCCCTGTCAATTTCTTTTCGGAGCGAATCATACAATAGTTCGGTTTCAGGAGTTGGGCCTTCATCGTTTCTGAGAACATCGTACATGTTATTGTCTTCATCCTGCACCAATGGAGCGTCCATTGAAATGTGACGACCTGAATTCTTAATGGATTCTTTAACCTCAGTTTCCGAACATTCAAGTAAATCAGCAATTTCATCATGATTTGGTTCGCGCTCAAATTTTTGCTCAAGTTTTGCATAAGCTTTGTTAATCTTATTGATCGCCCCGATTTTATTTAAGGGTAAACGTACAATACGTGATTGCTCAGCTAATGCTTGAAGGATTGATTGTCGGATCCACCAAACGGCATAGGAAATAAACTTAAATCCTCTGGTTTCGTCGAAACGTTGTGCCGCTTTAATCAAACCTAAATTACCTTCATTAATTAAATCGGGCAAACTTAAACCTTGATTTTGATACTGTTTTGATACTGAAACAACGAACCTTAAGTTAGCTTTCGTAAGCTTTTCTAAAGCAGCTCTATCGCCTTGTTTAATTCGTTGAGCCAGTAATACTTCTTCATCAGCAGTAATGAGTTCTACTTTTCCAATTTCTTGCAGGTATTTGTCCAAAGAAGCTGTTTCGCGATTGGTAACCTGTTTGGTGATTTTTAGTTGTCGCATTTTTTTTGAGAAATATTAATTTTGTCGTGCCCCGTATTTTACGAGGCATTCATAATTATGTTACAAAAATATTACTTCTTTTCTGGTTTTGGTAAAAGCACTTTTCGTGAGAGTTTAAGCTTCCCTGTTTTTGCATCTACCCCAATCAGTTTAACTTCAATTTTATCTCCAACTTTTAACACAGATTCAACTGTTTCCAGTCGATCCCAGTTAACTTCAGAAATATGCAGCAAGCCATCTTTACCCGGCATAATTTCAACAAATGCTCCGAAAGGAACAATGTTTTTCACAACACCCTGATAAATTTCGCCTACTTCAGGTATTGCAACTATTTGTTTGATACGGTTTTTAGCAGCTTCGATATCTTCTTTGTTTTTAGAAACAATATCAATTACCCCCATATTGTCAATTTCTTCGATGACAATTGTTGTATTTGTAGTTAGCTGTAATTCCTGAATGATTTTACCACCTGGGCCAATAACCGCTCCAATAAATTCTTTAGGAATGATCATCTTTTCGATACGGGGAACATGAGGTTTGTAATCTTCACGTGGAGTTGAAATGGTTTTTTCCATTTCTCCTAAGATATGCAAACGTCCTTGTTTTGCTTGTTCTAGCGCTTCTTCAAGTACCTGATATGAGAGACCGTCGACTTTAATATCCATTTGACAGGCAGTAATCCCATCACGTGTACCGGTAACTTTAAAATCCATATCCCCTAAATGATCTTCATCGCCAAGGATATCAGATAATACAGCGTATTTGCCGGTATTGGTATCTGCGATCAATCCCATGGCAATTCCTGAAACAGGTTTGGTGATTTTTACACCTGCATCCATCAATGCAAGGGTGCCACCGCATACTGATGCCATAGACGAAGAACCATTTGATTCAAGAATATCTGAAACGATTCTAACGGTGTATGGGTTAACTACTCCGTGAGGAATTACATGTTTTAACGCACGCATTGCTAAATTTCCGTGTCCGATTTCTCTACGGCCAGTACCTCTGTTTGGCCGGGCTTCTCCTGTAGAGTATGAAGGGAAATTATAGTGCAGCAAGAAATTGTTTTTACCATTAATAATGGCACCATCAATCAGTTGCTCATCCATTTTTGATCCAAGTGTGACGGTAACCAACGATTGGGTTTCTCCTCTTGTGAAAATTGCTGAACCATGAGCAGAAGGTAAATAGTCAACTTCTGACCAAATGGGTCTGATTTCGTCTAATTTTCTTCCGTCAATTCTAATTCTTGTTTCTAATACACTATTCCGAACTGCTTCTTTTTCTATATCATGAAAATAACGCTTAATCAAACTCATTTTAGCAGATGCTTCTGTTTCTTCAAGAGTATCAACAAATTCTTGTCTGACAGATGAAAACAATTCGGATCGTTTATGTTTGTCGGCAATTGAACTGCCTGCAATTTTATAAAGTTTGTCGTATGTAAAGTTCTTAATTTGTGTTTTAAGATCTTCATCATTTTGTTCGTGACAATATTCACGTTTGGTTCTTGCTTTTTCAACCTCAGCGGCTAAATCTAACTGAATCTGACATTGAATTTTTATAGCTTCATGAGCTGTTTTGATTGCATTTAGCATATCAGCTTCCGAAACTTCTTTCATTTCACCTTCAACCATCATGATATTTTCAATGGTGGCGGCTACGATCATTTCAAGTTCGGCTCTTTCTAAATCGGCAAAAGAAGGATTAATTACCATCTTGCCATCAATTTTAGCTACTCTTACTTCTGATATAGGCCCATTAAAAGGAATGTTCGAAACTGCCAATGCTGCAGAAGCAGCTAATGCTGCAAGTGCATCTGGAGGTGTATTTGCGTTTCCGGATATTAATTCTATAAGGACCTGGGTTTCAGCATGAAAATCTGCAGGAAACAAAGGTCGTAAGGCACGATCTACAAGACGGGCGATCAATACTTCGTAATCTGATGCTCTGGCTTCGCGTTTAAAAAAGCCTCCGGGAAATTTACCGGTTGCTGCATATTTTTCTTTATAGTCGACTGATAGAGGCATGAAATCGACATCTTCTTTGGCTTCTTTGTTAGCTACAACAGTAGCTAAGAGCATGGTATCATCCATGCGAACAACCACAGAGCCATCTGCTTGCTTTGCAAGTTTCCCGGTCTCGATAGTTACGGTTCTGCCATCCTCTAATTGAAAGGATTTTGATAAACCTAATTTTGACATATGTTGTTTTATTGGTATATATTTTTTGTTCTGAGAGGCGTAGAAAAAAAAAGGCAATTTCATAATTGCCTTTTAATCCTGGAATATTTTGTTTTTTTTTACTTTCTCAAACCTAATGTTTTGATAATCGTACGGTATCGTTCAATATCAGTATCTTTAAGATAATCAAGTAATTTTCTTCTTTTACCAACTAAGCGAACCAAAGATCTTTCGGTTGCTTTATCTTTTCGGTTGATTTTGAGGTGACCGGTGAGGTGTTTAATTCTGAAAGTAAACAGTGCAACTTGCCCTTCGGCAGAACCACTATCGATATCAGACTTGCCATACTCCGTGAAAATATTCTTCTTAATCTCAGATGTTAAATACATATTAATTTATTTACGTTCTTATTTTCGGGCTGCAAAATTAAGAAATATAATTCATAAAGCAAAATATTTTATGAACAAATGTTAATTGTCCCAGATTGTTTTCCGACTGCAAAATTAATTGTTTTTTTGATTTGGTGAAAAGTTATTTAAGGACTTATGAATAAATATTAACAAATCATCAGAAACTCCATTTTAATCGGCTAAAGAACATCGATCCATAATCACCAAATTCCGTTTGATCTTTTCCTACAAAAAGCTGACCTATCAATAAAATGCCAATATTATCGGTTAGGGAAATATCAACTGATGGTCCGAAATATCCTGATTTATCATTCGGGTTAAGCATCCCGGAGAATGAAGCATTTATTAATGGCGTTATTGGAAAACTAGCTTGTAAAAAAGTGGAGAATTTGGCTCTGCTAAAGTTTTTTGCAGAGATCTCTAAATCAAGCGCAAACATTCCTTGCTGACCAGCATTTCCCATTGTCTCGGCGCTGTTGTATAAAATTGCCGTCTGAAGCATCAAACTGTTTTTGAATGTGTAATTCAGACTAACTGAACCCACAAAAACACCAGTAGTATCGCTGAAGTTTCCTTTATCCCTAAAATAGGTTCCTTCACCAATAAATCCGGCTCCTTCAATTTGCCCTGCCCAACCTGCACCAATTATCAGATCATCTCTCATTTTTCCAGCTAAAACCTGAAAATCATAATTCCAACGGTTGAATTTATACATGACTGCATAGGTTGATTTGTCATCTTTGTCCACCTTGGCGGCTAACTGAATGGATGAAGTCATGCCAGTGTAATATTGCATCAGGACAGCATCGCTTCCTGCCCTTTCAGTGTAATCAAAATCAAAATAATTAGCCGAGTTAAAAATATCGTTAGGGGTCCATACCATATTTATACCCCAGTTTATTCGCTGTCTTCCAATAGTTGCCTCAAACTTGCCTGTTGAATATTGAACATAAAATCGATCCAGATTAGTATATAAATAATAGGATGAATCACTGACAATCGATTTTGTGAGATTTAATTTCCCATTGTCTTTAACTGAAAGATCGGCCATGTAAGGATAGAATTCGAAAGGGATTTGCCCGTAACTGGCAATGTTTCGCATGGCAACATAAGTTTGAAGATGTTCAGAAGGATACCATTTAAAATCAAGTCGGTTTGAAATGGTGTTCATGGTAAACCATTTTTCAGTTGAAGGAGGCATCCAAATCATTTCAAGCGACTGAAGATACCCATTTAGGCTGGTTTTTTTAGCCTTGTTTTGAGAAAACACATTTCCTCCAACCATAATAATTAACACGAGAAAAATAGAGCGTTTCATTATCATTTGTCTTTTGTAATATCACTAACCACTTTACCATCATCAATGGTGATAATTCTTCGGGCCTTATCCATTACACGCTGATCATGGGTTGAGAAAATGAATGTGATTTGGGATTCTTTGTTCATTTTTTGCATCATATCCAATAAATCGCTGGTCGATTTTGAATCAAGGTTCGCGGTTGGCTCATCCGCCAAAATGAATTTTGGTTTAGATGCCAGTGCTCTTGCTACAGAAACTCTTTGCTGTTGTCCACCAGATAACTTGCCTGGGCGTTCATTGATTTTTTCACCAATTCCAACGTCTTCAAGTAGCTTTTTTGCAATCTTGTTTCGTTCATCTTTTTTCTTGCCTTGTAATTGCATAATAAAGGCAACATTTTCGAGGGCAGTAAGAACAGGGATTAAATTATATGCCTGAAAAACAAACCCGATATTATTCAATCGGTAGTCGATCAATTGTTTAGGTTTCAGCTCGCCCAGATTTGTTCCATCAATAAAAATTTCTCCTTCTGTTGGTGTATCTAAGCCACCAACTAAATTCAAAAAAGTAGTTTTCCCGGAACCTGAAGGACCAACAATTGCCGTAAATTCACCCTTTTCGATAGAAATATCAATACCATTCACTGCTTTAACCGGGATTGCTGATTCCTGATAAATTTTGTACAAATTTTTAACTTCTATAATAGCCATTTTATGATATATTATTGTGATTAATCATTTTGTTGAATTGCTTCGGCAGGATTTAATTTTAGGGCTTTTCGTGCCGGATAAATACTCGCGAGGATGGCCGTAATGATCACTAAACCTGTTGTGCCTATGTAGAATGAATATGCAGCTTTCGGATAAATAACAGAACTAAATCCTATGGCATTATACCCTTCTTTCATTGAATCAAGATTTAAACCATAATGACCAAAATATAGAATGGTCAGATAACTAAACAATAAGCCAAATACCCCTCCAACGATCGAAAGAAAGATTGTTTCGAGCATAATCATGCTGAATAAGCGTTTGTTGTTCATGCCAATTGCCTTCAACATCCCAAGTTCTTTTAATCGTTCCATAACTACCATCAGCATGGTATTAACGATCCCAAAAGCCAATGCTATGAGAATGATAATGATGAAGATATAAGAAAAATAATCCATCATTTTAATCATTGCATTTAATGATGGAGTGATTTCCGTCCATGGTCGAATAACCAATTGATTTTGTTGAATCTCATTTTTGAATTTATTTTTTAAAATGCTTGCAATGGGTGTGCTTTGGTCATAATCGTAAAGTGAAATTGCGATTTCATTTACTTCACTATTTGATATGCCCAGTAAATCGGCTAGTTCGGATTTTCTTACAAAAACATTTATTTCATCAAACATGTCGTTATCAGTATGGTAAATTCCAACCACCCTGAATGCTCCATAGGTTAGGACACCTTCGGTATTCGAGGTCGTGATGACTATTTTTGACTTTAATCGAGCATTTAATTTTATTGCCAGTTTTTGACCGATCACGATTGGGATACGGTTCTCTTCATTGATGTACTCGCCTTCAATCAACTGTTCTGAAAGTTTTGTAACCTGCTTTTCATTTTCAGCATCAATTCCATTTAGCATAATTCCGGTTCCGGTTTCTGCCGTACTTGCCATTGCCAAAGCTTTTATTCTGCTGCTAACGGCTTTAACGCCATCTAATATTTTTATTTGCGACACAATTTCCTCAGAATCTTCAATCGTGAACTTTAGTTCCTCATTTACTAAATAATCGGGATTATGAATTTGTATGTTTGAGATTTCGTTGCTGATGGCAGCTTCAACACGTTGCAGCATTAATCCAACGGCAAATGCATAAGAAGCAACACCTCCAAAAAGTCCGATGGTTACGGCAATGATAATTATCAGGCTTCTGAACTTATTTCTCCATACATTTCTCCAGGCTATCGACCAAATCATTTTTATAGTTTTTAATTTTTATTTTATGAACGCATGGCTTTTAATATCTTGAAACGATTTACAAAGACAATTGGGTAAATTGCAGTTAGTAATGCCAATACCAAAATCGTAATTCCCTGATTTGTAAATATGGTGGTTTCAAGTGAAAACGGCATAATCGGTTCTTGGTTGAATTCGAGCATCAATTCAGCAGTTTCTCCCGTGATTGGAATTGGGTTAAAATATAAATATTGCAGGAATGGAAGGCTGACCAATATCCCTGATACGATGCCCAATAACCCAATAAAAATGGTTTCAATGCATACTACAATTGCAAGCTTGCCGCGATGCATCCCAACAGCCACCATGATTGCAAATTCTTTTCTTCGTTCCATGGTCATCATGAGTATGGTTCCCAATATGCCAAAAGCAACAACCAGATATAAAATTGCCAACATGATGATTCCACCGACATTATCTCCGGCAATTTGTTGTACCACTTCAGGTTGCATTACTGTCCAGGGCATTACCTCATAGTTTGTCCCGATCGATGCATTTATTTCTTTGGCTGTAAGAGCTAAATTTTTATCGTCACCGACATCTAGTACCAGTGCTGAAACCAAACCCGGGTGATATGGGGCGAATGTTTCTTGAACTTTACTTAAACTCATATATGCCATCAGGTTATTGAGTTTTGGAATGGGATATTTCACAATGCCCACAACGGGGAATATGCCAATGGCTGAAATGCCTTGATAACCTTGTCCAATCAAAACCAATGTATCATTAATTCCAATCTGGAAAAATTTCGCCAATCCTTCAGCTAAAACTATTCCTTCATCGTTTTCATTTAAAAACCTGCCTTCTATCAGTTTATTCGAAATTTTCCTTCTTGGATCTTCCAATTCTGGATCTATCCCTTGAAGCATAAATCCTTTGGTTGATTGACCATAAGATCCCAGTGCAAAAGTTTCAAGTTTAGGAATAATGGATTTGATGTTTTTGTGGCTTTCGATTTCTTCTTTTAAAGCCGCTGTATATTCGAAAGAATTATTGATGGATTTGCTTTCCCAATATCCGCTGTCATGCACCTGAAGGTGTCCCGTTTCTTTCACAACACTGTCAATCATGATTTCGTAAGAACCAATCTGCATCGATCGCATAAACAAGGCAAGAAAGACGGCTAAGAACACAGAGGCACTTGTAATTAGTGTTCTGCGTTTATTTCTCCACAGATTTCGCCAGGCTATTTTTAATAATGTATTCATCGTTTAAGTTTTAAATAACAGCTATTTAGCCCTGATATTTTTCATGTTTTGTTGTGAGAAAAAAGATTCATTAACTTCCTTAATATTAAATACCTGATGATTGATTCGAAGTTCAGTTATATTTCCTTCTTTATTCGCAGGATAGATTTTGAAAACAGAAGGTAAATTGCGATCACCCATATTTTTTACTTCAGTTGAGGTTGCAATATTTACCAGTTCCATGTAGTCATCATAAAATTCACTTTTTAATTGAAAGAATTCATCTTTAGATATCCACATGATAATTTTACCCCAAACCACCGCTGCATCATCAAGTGGCAAAAGTTCGATTTTGTAACAATCCCGACCATCAATAATTTCGCTTCCCAAAATCCGATGGGTATAATCAACAATGATTGAGTTTTGTTTCACCAAATCGTTGTTTGAAAAATCGGATCCCATCCACGATTGCATCATCATAGAAGGTGGGATCTTAATCACACGATTTATTGAAGGCATCCAATTCCACATATCCTGTTCCCTTTTTAAAAATACCTGACCCTTATCTCTGACCGGAACCGTTATATAAATCATATAAAAGTCTTCACCCAAAGACCAACTTTGCATACTGATGGTTCTTGTCCATTCGGGACGTGTAATTGTCATGGTCATTTCGCTAAAGCTTGATTCGCCAAGTAATAAATCATTTGATTTCTGAATAATGGATTTAGCAGTTAGCGCTTGTGCGTTCAAAAAGCTGACCAGACCTATAAAAACAATAGTAAACAGGATTGATTTCGTTTTTTTCATTTTTACTTAATATTTTTTGATGTAACAGAATTTCTCAAGGATCAATTCAACAAGGTTATCAATTGGATAAAGGTCGGGGCTCATCACATAATTAAGGCCCACACCGTCCATCAATGCCCCAAACAAGAGTGCTTCTTTCGTGGGGTCCTTTGCTCCGTGTGCTTTGAAATAATTTGTCAGTATTTCAATGAACCCAGAAAGCAAATTAATATATTTTTTTTCGATCAACTCATAAACCTGAGGTTGCGAAAACACAGCGTAGTATAATTTCCAGTATTGCTTATCCTTTTTAAGAAATTCAAATATATTTCGGATGAAACTTTTCATCTCCTCATCGGTCAATACCCCATCATTGTTGGGGTCAAAAAATTCTGCCATCGAATCAATACCTTGCGCGAGTATTTCGGTTATGAGTGATTCTTTGCTTATAAAATAATTGTACATCAATCCTTTTGAGATTCCAGCGTTACGTGCAATGTCACTTATTGAAGTCGAATGATAGCCAGTGTTCGCAAATAACTCTAGTGCAGTAGTCATGATCAGCGTCTTTTTATCAAGACGAATGTTTTGAAATTGTTCATGTGTTCGAGGAGTCATTTGTAAAAATATTAATGAATGAACGGTCGGTCAAAAATAAATAAATTATTTGATATTTGTCAAGATATTTTTACTAAAATTTTAAATTTAGTTTGTAAATCACTGTTTTTTAGAAGAAAACCTTTTATTATTCATCCGGTTAATTACGTAGTTTGTCGGGGAGAAGTATTTGTTTGACTTTTTTATTATTTTTGGCCTAAAATTAAAAAGAGCATATGGCTAAGCAGAAGGTTGTATTGGTTGATAGGGAAGATAACACTGTTGGAGTTATGGGTAAAATGGAAGCACATGAATTAGGTGCTTTGCATCGTGCCTTTTCAATATTCGTATTTAATTCAGAGGGGGATTTAATGATCCATCAACGCGCATTATCGAAGTATCATTCACCCGGATTATGGACCAATACTTGTTGCTCTCATCCCAGATTGGATGAAGAGGTGATGGATAATGCCCATCAGCGACTTCAGGAAGAGATGGGATTTGATTGTGAATTAGAACCGGCTTTTACTTTCGTTTATAAATCAAATGTTGGCCAGGGACTAACTGAACATGAGTTTGATCATGTTCTTGTAGGTCACTATGATGGTGAACCGATTATTAATAAAAATGAGGTAGAGGATTGGAAGTTTATGTCGATGAATGCGCTAAGAGATGACATCGACCATCATCCTGCCAATTATACCGAATGGTTTAAAATTGCTTTTGAGAAAGTAGAAAATTATCTTCAAAGCAAAAGCCTTAAGAAATAATACTTTTAAAATCACTGCCGCTGGGCTGTTGAAATACTTTTAATTCGAATTGTGGTATTACTGCAAGGATATGATCAAAAATATCTGCCTGAATTTCTTCATACTTCACCCATTCCTTAATCCTGCTAAAAATGTAAATTTCCATCGGAATACCATCAGCAGTTGGCTGAAGTTGACGGACCATAAAAGTCATGTCAGTATTAATCTCGGGTTTATGACTTAAATAAACTTTAAGATAAGCTCTAAAAATACCCAGATTAGTCTGTCTCCTGCCATTAACTATAATTGAATTGTCAATTTCATATTGTTTATTGTAGGCTTCCAGTTCCTCGTTTTTTTGCTCAATATATTCTCTGACGTAATCATATTTTTTAAACTTTTCCAACATTTGTTTGTCACAAAACTTTACACTACTCATATCAATGTTGATCGAACGTTTTATCCTACGTCCTTGCGACTCTTCCATCCCGCGCCAGTTCTGAAAATAATCTGTAACCAAGGCATAAGTTGGGATTGTGGTTATGGTTTTGTCCCAGTTTTGAACTTTAACAGTAGTCAGTGTTATATCGGTTACATTTCCGTCTGCTCCAAATTTCGGCATCGAAATCCAATCGCCTAACCGAACCATGTCGTTTGAAGTAAGCTGAATTCCCCCAACAAATCCCAAAATAGGATCTCTAAATACCAATAATAAAATGGCTGAAAAAGCGCCAAATCCAAATAACCAGTCTATGCCATTTTTGCCGAGTAAAATGGAAATAAAAAAAGCGAATCCAAGTACATAGATGATAATTTTTGAAACCTGTATATAACCTTTAATTGGCCTAACTTTTGAAACTTCAAATGATTCATAAATCGTGTAAAGCGCATTCAGTATCCCATTTAATATTGACATTGTAATAATCAATGCTGAAATCTGAAATAAAGCATACAATATTTTAAGCGTAATTGGATATTCTTCAAAAATTACTTTTGAATAAAAATTAATTATAAGGAGTGGAATCAAATATGCAAACCTGATAAATACTCTTTTATCCACCAAAGCATCATCCCATTTAAATTGATTCCTTTTAATGTGTTGATGAACGCTTTTCTTTATAAACTGTTTAATAATAACAAATAAAGCCAGACAGAGTAAAATAAGTACTATGAATTCAAAATAACTTGTTATGTCGTTGGCGATTTTGCTTGTTAAGCCTATCTGCTCAAGCCACGACTTCAACATATTAGAATACCGTTCAAACATTATGGGTTGATTTATTTTAAATGCTTTTTAATTTCAGTGAGATATTTATCCCGCAAAAATAAGCATTCGCCCAGACATACATTAGTGTCATAGATCCTAATTACATCTTTTAACCCGTTTTTCCGATAAAACGTACCCAATGCAACGTCGAAATTGTTATTTTCAATATTATGCTTTATATCCATTGTAATTTTTTCAAAAACATCCCAATCCAATTTTACAGGAACTTCGAAATATCCCATTTCAGGAGTTTCTCTATCAATATAAATTCCATCATTCACTTCATCGAGAATAAAAAACTTTTTAATACGCATTAATCCTTCATAGGGTCCAATGTTCCTGCCCTTCATGAAAACAATTCCTTCTTCCTTGTAAAGGGAAATTAATTCCGGGATCATGGTGTAATTATCAAGATCTTTAATTCGAATGCAGGGCTCAATTTGATTGAAAACGTTTATGGTTCCGGGCGAGGCATCAAATTTCGAAGAGAATTTTTTTCTTACCCTTACCGTTTTTCGAATGACATCTTCATCACTTTCCTTTGATTTCATCATCAGGAAAATCGATTTTGGATTTGTTTGATCCGGTATGGTTGTGCCGTTATAACCCGGGTATGGATGAAGTGATTCTAGTATCAAATCATCATGATTTACGGATACAACAGTTTCTTTTTTCTTTATAGTTCCGATGGTTTCAATAATGTGCTTAGGTTGCATAGTTGTAGTATTATTTGCTTAGTAATTTTCAGTTATTTAAAGCTAATATAAATAAATTTTCAGACCAATGAAAATCAATTTCGGTATTTCTCTACTTTTTTATTAAAATAAAAAAATGTTCCCTTTCCTGACGCGGTTTAATCGAATTATAAGAAACTTCGAAGATTTTAAGTTTAAAATAAGGGTTGAACAGCAATTTGTATTCCTCCGGGGTTCCTCCATATGGCGGTGAGTCATTATAAAATTCATGGTTAAAAACCAGACCGACAAGTTTCCCGTTATCCTTAAGTAAGCCATGCATTTTTCGGGAATATGCTTCTCTCATCATACGGGGTAGCGAAGTGAGGAATGTTTGTTCAATAATAAGATCGTATTGTTTATCATGTTTGAAAAAATCCTCAACTAAAATTTGAGATTCAGGAAAATCAGGAATCCTTGCTTTAAATTTTGTAATTGCTTTTTCTGCATAATCCAACACAAAAGTATTTATAAACCCATGATTATATAAATATTCGGCCTCATAAGCATGGCCTGCTCCGGGGATAAGTATTTTTATTGATTTATCAGTAAGTTGATCGATGTAGTTTTTGATTGGGGTAGAAGGATATCCGATATCCCATCCATATTTATTTTGCTCGTACTGAAGATTCCAATATTCTTTATCTAATTTCATCCATTATCCTCCTACACGCTTAGTTTTATATCCCATATCAGTCAATAATTTAATCACCAGATCGCGTTTATCTCCTTGAATTAAAATTTCACCATCTTTGACTGATCCGCCTGTTCCACATTTCGTTTTTAATATTTTTCCTAATGCTTCCAAATCTGCTGTTTTGCCAATGAATCCTCTAACAATACTGACTGTTTTTCCACCTCGGTGCTTTTTCTCAAATTCAATTTTTAGCAATTGTTGTGAGGGAGATAGGGTTTCCATTTCCTCCGATGTTTTATATAAATAGTCGAAATGAGGATTGGTTGAATAAACAACACCTTCGATGTTTTTCTTTTTTGCCATGGATAGAATTTGTTCAAGCGCTAAGTTAAGGAATTAGGATGTTTATTGAAAGAGGCATAATTTGAACCTTAATTTCTTTCGAAGGTTCAATATATTCACCATCTACATTGATTAAGGATTCACCGCTACAAACAATGGTCGTATTTTTTGAGAGGATTCTTTTATAGTATTTGCTCTTATTAATCTTTTTTGTAAGGAGGTAATAAGCTGTGAGCGGAAGTGCAAAAAAAGTAGGTTTTTGTATTACGCAAATATCAAGTAACCCATCATCGATAACTGCTTGAGGAGCCAATGAAATATTGTATCCAAATTGATTTGAATTTGAAAAACTAATCAGCATGGCATTGGTACTAAAATCTTCATTGTCTGTTGTTATTTGATACTTGATCGGTTTATAAGAAAAATAATGTTTTATGGTTAGCGTAAAATATGCCAGGAAACCACGTGTTTTACTCTTCGCAAAATGCTTTGCTACCAACGCATCAAAACCTGTTCCGGCAATACTCAGGTAGGGGATGCCGTTCAGGATGGCACTGTCGATTAATTTCGAATTGCCTTTAACGATCAATGCAAGTGCCTGCTCGAACTTAATCGGTATTTTTAAATGTCGGGCGAGGCCATTTCCTGAACCCAAAGGTATAATTCCCAATTTTACATCAGTATATAAAAGTGCGCTAAATGCTTCATTAATCGATCCATCCCCTCCTACAACAACGATGGTTTTAAACCCTTCGTCAACACCAGCAATGGCTAGGCTTTTTAGATGTCCGGGATAAGCTGAAAATGAAATTTTAAATTCAATATCGTGTGCCTTAAGGATGGATGCTATTATTTTTTCAAAATTTTTCGGCAAACCATGCCCGGCTTTACCATTGATTAAAAAGAGAATTGAATTTTCAGGCATTTTTTAATTTTTGTGATAAATAGGTTGCTATCCTTTAGGATAAACAAATGTAGGAATTATTCAATTTATGCTGATTTCCACTAAGTTCTTTTTATTTTATAATTTAGCATAGAAAGTAATGATCATTTAATTCGGTGCGAAAGACATTAATAAAATATTGGGGCTATTCTTCATTCCGACCAATGCAGGAAGAAATCATTCAATCTGTGTTGGATGGAAAGGATACGCTTGCCTTATTGCCGACCGGAGGTGGAAAGTCTATCTGTTTTCAGGTGCCGGGCATCATGATGGAGGGAGTATGCCTGGTTGTTACCCCTTTGATCGCTCTGATGAAAGATCAGATTGAGAATCTGAAGCAGAGAGGGATCAGTGCCTATGCAATTTATTCGGGGATGCATCAGAATGAAGTGAGTTTAGCCTTTAACGCTTGTATTTATAACAGAAGCAAGTTTTTATATGTTTCGCCCGAGCGACTTGAATCTCCTGTTTTTATCGAGAATATAAAAAAAGTAAAAGTTAATTTACTGGTGGTAGACGAGGCTCATTGCGTGTCGCAATGGGGCTATGATTTTCGCCCGCCTTATCTTCGTATTCCTGAAATTAAACTTTATCTGCCGAAAGTCCCAACGCTTGCTTTAACAGCAACTGCAACCCCTGATGTGGTTGACGATATTCAGGCCAAACTAAAATTTAAACAAAAAAATGAGTTTAAGGTAAGTTTTAATCGCCCTAACCTGACTTATTCTGTTTTTCATGAAGAGGATAAACTAAGCCGATTATTAAAGGTGTATTCCAGGATTAAAGGATCAGGGATTATTTATGTTCGAAACCGTAGAAAAACAAAAGAAATTGCCGATTTCCTGAACCTGAATCACATTAAGGCCGATTATTACCATGCAGGTTTGGACATCAAGAGCAGATCGCAGAAACAAAATAAATGGAAGAAGAGCAAAGATAGTGTTATGGTTGCAACCAATGCATTTGGGATGGGGATTGATAAACCCGATGTCAGGTTTGTGGCACATCTCGATTTGCCCGATAATTTAGAATCCTATTTTCAGGAGGCCGGCAGGGCCGGGAGAGATGAGAAAGAAGCATATTCTTTCATTTTGGTTGAAAATGCAGATCTCATTAACCTGAAAAAGAATTTTGCTTTAGCCTTCCCTCCAATCAATATGATCAAGGATGTTTATCAGGCTCTGGGGAATTACACCCAACTGGCTGTTGGAAGCGGAAAAGAAGCGGCATTTGATTTTGAGTTGGTCGATTTTTGTGAGCGGTTTAAATTTCAACCGCTCATTGTTTTCAATGCTTTAAAATTCCTTGAAAAGGAATCATATGTGCTCTTAAGCGATGGGTTCGACAGTCAGGCAAAAATCAGGTTTGTCGTTAATCGTGAAAATCTTTATAAATTTCAGGTCGAGAATTCATTTTACGATTTATTTATTAAACTATTGCTTCGCTCTTATTCAGGTTTATTTCAGGATTTCACAAATATCAGCGAGATCGAATTGGCCAAAAGGGCATCTGTTGATGAGCAAACCGTGGTGAAATATTTAAAACGCCTGGCACAATATGAAATTCTTGATTATATCCCTCAAAAGAGTAAACCTCAGTTAATATTTCTGAAAGAAAGAATTGATACAAGCCATCTTTTTATTTCCAAGGAAAACTACAGCAGTTTGAAAAAAGCTGCTAATCACCGTTTAAATAAGGTGATAGCATATATCGAAACGAATAATAAATGCAGAAGCCAGCAACTCTTAAGTTATTTCGGCGAAAGGGATTCGAAAAGATGCGGTAATTGTGATGTGTGTATGAAGCGGAATCGTGTGAAATTAAGCAATGCCGAATTTGAACAAATTTTAGGGCAAATAAAACCACTGCTGCTCACAAAAGCTTGCTTTCTGCAGGAAATTATTGATCATCTCGAAATGTTTAATGAAAATGATGTGATTGGGGTGGTACGTTGGCTTCAGGATAACGGGAATGTTGAAGTGAACGAAAAAAATCAATTGAGTTGGAGAAAACAGTTGGGTCTGAATTTTTAATCATAGTTTATGAAGTTTGATATAAATTATTTCCTTTCAGATAATGTTGTTGGAATAGCCAGAGATTTAATCGGTAAACATTTGTTTGTGAATATTGACGGTGTTGTTTGTGGCGGTTATATCACCGAAACGGAAGCTTATGCCGGGGCAAGGGATAAGGCATCGCATGCTTATCAAAACCGAAGGACGAACAGGACCGAAGTGATGTTTATGCAGGGAGGAAGAACTTATGTTTACTTATGTTATGGAATGCATGCGTTGTTGAATTTTGTGACTGCAGGAGAGGATGTTCCGCATGCGGTTTTAATCAGGGGATTTTGGCCAACGCATGGGATGGAAACAATTTTATCGCGATTAGGCAAACAAGTTGCTAAGTCATCGCTTTTTGATGGACCCGGTAAGCTGACAAAAGCTTTGGGCATTAAAACCACCCATAATGATTTGGATTTGCAGGGAGATCAAATCTGGGTTGAAGATTTAGGTTTGAATAATTTGAAAAGAAAGATCGAGGTCGGTCCAAGAATTGGAGTTGGCTATGCAGGGACTGACGCTTTATTGCCTTACAGGTTTGTGTTAAAACAATAAAAAAAGACCTTGGTTCTCAAGGTCTTTTTTTTAGCAGTTCAATGCAATTAAACTTTTTTGGAAAGTTCGTTGCCTGGTTTGAATTTTACTACTTTTTTGGCTGCTATATTAATTTCTTTACCAGTTTGTGGGTTTCTGCCTTTGCGGGCAGCTCTTTTTGATACAGAAAAAGATCCGAATCCTACTAATGCAACTCTGTCACCTTTTTTTAATGCACCAGAAGTAGCGGTAATGAATGAGTCAAGAGCTCTTTTTGCGTCAGCTTTTGTTAGGTTTGATGATGAAGCCATGGCTTCAATTAATTCTGCTTTGTTCATTTTTCAAATGTTTTAATTAATAATATTATTATCGAAGAACTTACAAATATAAAAGATAAAGTAAATAAATCAAGTAAAATGCGCTAAAACCCTTGAAAATGTTAATAAAACCGAGTATTTGTTAATAACTATGGGCAGATTATGGCGAAAAGCTCAAACTTTCTGTAAGTCTTGGTATCGTTAGCTACTGGGCAATCCATCCCTTATTTATCGGAAAGCCCCTTAAAAACTCTTCAATTTTCATCCTTTTTTTACCCGAAAGTTGCACATCTCTTAGCAAAATCATGCCTTCAGCGCAAGCGATCTCCAATTTGCTTTTTCCGTCGCAAATAATTTTGCCAATTTCAATTTGATGATTGGTATTTATAATTTCAGCTTCGAATATTTTTAGTTGAATGGCATCCATTCCTTCCGGTTTTATCATGGTATAGGCGGTAGGATATGGACTAAGTCCATGAATCAGATTTAAGATGTTTTTTGCAGGCACATCCCAATTGATGTGGGTGATTTCTTTAAAGATTTTTGGGGCCGTTTTCAGTAAATTAATTTCTTCCTTTTTGAGTGTTTGTTCAGTTAATGTAAACTCCCCTGAAATTATGGCATTAACCGTTTTAAGCACCAGATTCGCTCCTTTCACCATCAGGGTGTCATGCAATTCACCGGCGGTTTCATTTTTATGAATTTCAACGTTATCCTGAAATATGATGCTTCCGGTATCAATATCTTTATTCAGAAAGAATGTGGTTACACCTGTTTCTGTTTCACCATTTATTATTGCCCAATTGATTGGTGCAGCACCTCTGTATTGTGGCAGAAGCGAGGCGTGCAAGTTGAAAGTTCCAAGTTTTGGCATGGCCCAAACACTCTCGGGAAGCATCCGAAAAGCAACTACAACTTGTAAATCGGCATTTATTTTTTTAAGATCGTTGATAAATTCGGGATCTTTTAAATTGGTGGGTTGTAAAACGGGGATTGAATTCGAAATGGCATAGGTTTTTATGGCGGATTCCGATAACTTTCTTCCTCGACCTGACAGTTTATCGGGTGCTGTAATTACAGCGCAAATTTCAAATCCATTTTTTATCAGGATATCAAGAGAAGGAACAGCAAATTCAGGTGTCCCCATAAAAATTATCCTTGCCTTATTCATGTTTTATTTTTCTTAAAGATAAAAAAAACCCCGCTATTGCGAGGTTTCTATTATCGATATGTTGAAATTTTATTTTGCTAAGCCTTGCGCCCTGGCAATGTCCTTTTCAATATTTCTGGCTTCCATACTCAGTTTGTACTCATTTAATATCCTTTCATAGGTAGAAGCAGCTTTTGAATATTCCTGCTGAATTTCGTAAGCCCTTCCTGCTTTTAGAAGGAAGATAGGAGAGGTAAAAGAATTATTATCCTTTTTTGCTGCTTCAAGGTAGTAGGTTGTGGCTTTTTTGTAATCTTTCAATTCGAGGTAAGCATCGCCAATTGCTCCGGTTGCCATGGTTGCTATCACTTTATCTTTAATGGAATAAGATTTCAAATAATCAATGGCATTTTCAAATTCACCTTTTTTAAGTAAACATATACCGGCATAATAATTGGCCAGTTTAGCCGGTTTTGATGATCCATACTCATCTATAATGTCAAGAAACCCCAGATAATTGCCATCTCCATTCAGCGCCAAATCGAGTGAATCCTTAGCGAAATACATCTCAGCCATAAACATTTGAGAACGTGCTTCTTTTTCCATCGGAGTTACGTATAATTTTTGATATGCAAAATATCCTGATACTACTAAAATAATAACTCCAACAACAATTGACAATATCTTCTGATTGTTTTCGATGAAATGTTCGGTTTTGCTTAATGCTTCTTCTACAGCAACAATTTTATCTTCTGCTTTATTAACGTTTTTTGCCATTTTTTAATGTTTTGAAGTGCAAAAGTAAATTATTTTGTTGATATTTTAAATTCTGGTTTAAAATAATTCAATTTATAGTTCCTGAACCGGTTATGGTAATTGATTTGAAATCTTCGTGAATTTGTTAATTTTGAAGAATAACAATAGTTAGTCATTTGTTGAGTTGTGTAAGATGTATTTCTAATTGGCTCCTGAATGAAGAAAGTATGTTCTGTTTTTGTAATTATTATATTGAAAAATGGTTATAGATATCAAAATTCAACAGGCCCTATATGATTTCATGGCGCAGTTTTTAACCGAGGATAAAAAAGAAAAATTTGAAAGGATCATAAAGGAAAGAACACGTCATTTAACAGTTGTGTTAGAGGATATTTATCAATCGCACAATGTAAGTGCAGTTTTAAGAACCTGTGATTGTTATGGGATACAGGATGTTCATATTATTGAAAATCAAAACAAATATAACCTTTGCAAAGAGGTGGAGTTGGGATCGTCAAAGTGGTTAAATTTAAACAGATACAATAAAAATCCAAACAACACACTGGATGCTTTCAGTCGATTGAGAGAACAGGGCTATCGGATTGTGGCAACAAGCCCACATAAAAATGATCAGGTTTTGGATGAGTTATTGGTAGATAAAAAGATTGCACTTGTTTTTGGAAATGAATTGAGTGGTCTTTCGCGACTGGCGATGGAAAATGCAGATGAATTTGTTAAAATTCCGTTGCACGGGTTTACCGAGAGTTTTAACATATCAGTTTCTGCAGCGATTTTTATTACCAAGTTAATTGATAATATTAGAAAATCTGGCGTTTCGTGGGAGTTAACCGAACCCGAAAAACTGGAGGTATTGCTTAATTGGACCAGAAATGTATTGAGGAATCCTGTGGTTGTTGAGAAGGAGTTTTTTAAAAAGAATTGTTAAATCGATGAATATTACTTTTTTAACTTCATTTTTTTGCTTAACTTTACCATTCTATTATTAAAATGACAAGTGATGGGAAAAGGAGATAAAAAGACGAAAAGAGGTAAAATTATTTTGGGTAGTCACGGTGTGAGAAGGCCTAAAATAAAAAAGAATGCTTTTATAAAAGTAGAAAAACCTGTAAAAGCTGAAGTAAAAGTAAAGGTTGAGCCTAAAGAGGAAGTGAGCGTTAAAGCTGAACCAAAAAAAGTTCCGGCTAAAAAAACAGAGACGGCTCCTAAACCTGATTTAAAAAAGAAATCCACTCCATAAAAGTAGATAAATACCCTGAAACGAGGAAGGCTAAAACTATAGATGGATTAACAGGACGAATTTCACGGATAAATAGCAAGGAATTATAAATTTCTTGCTATTTTTTTGTAAAGATTGCCCCTCTCTTCAAAATTTTTAAAGGCATTATAACTGGCTGCTGCAGGAGATAGCAGACAAATTTTTTCTGCAGCAGTAGCGTTAAGTACATGCACGAATGCCTCTTCCAATGAGTTGGCCTCAAAAACAAATTTACCCGATAGTTCATAATCGTCAAGAACTGATTTCATTCTTTTTCCGGCCGGTCCCATGAAAATGAAGTTTTTGACATCCGAACCAACTAAAAATTGGATAAGATGGTCGTAATTGATGCCACGGTCAAAGCCGCCCAGGATTAATGTGTCTGTATCAGGAAGGCTTTTTACCGCTTCAATGGTGGCTTCCGGGATGGTAGAAATAGAATCATTGTAAAAATGAATACCCTTAAAAAATCCAACATATTCAAGGCGATGTTCAAGACTGTGAAAACTTTTTATTCCATTTCTGATCTGATTTGGACTTAGACCTACTTCTGTACAGGCCAGAATTGCGGCCATGATATTGTATTGATTATGTTTCCCAATCAGATTTTCAGTTTCAATTGTGTTTATAATCGATATTTGTGCTGCGTTTATGTTGAGGTAAATTATTTCATCTTCAACAAAACACTGAGCATTCAAATTAGGGATTAACGAAAATCCCAGTTTTTTTGATTTCAAAATTTTTGGTAAATAATTTAGAAGATCGGGTTGGTCATTATTAATGATCATAAAATCATTCTCTTTTTGAAATTCAGCTATTTTGGTTTTGCTTTTTACGTATCGGTCAAAGTTTCCAAAATGATCCAGGTGTTCCTCGAAAATATTTAAAAGAATTGCCACATGTGGCGAAACGTTGACTGATTCAAGCTGGTGCCCCGAAAGTTCGTAAACGATAATGGTGTCAGACTTGATATTTCGGGTTGCCGAAAATGCAGGGATCCCAATATTACCAACTAAAATGCAATCCCGACCGGCTTCTTTTAAAATGTGATAGATCAGGCTTGAAGTGGTGCTCTTCCCTTTAGTACCTGTAATTCCAATTGTTTGCGATGAATAGGCTCCCAAAAAAACTTGTGTTTGAGAACTGAGAATCGTATCCGGATTGAGCGAAATATTTTGGAGACTTATACCCGGGGATTTAAATATGAGATTATGCTTATTGATTTCATCAAGATAAAATTTACCTAAAATAATATTGACATATTGATCAGATTCACCAATTTTTTTTGCTTCTGTGTGAATTTCATTACTGTCAGCTATTGTTAGTGGCGTTTCCGGGGAAAACGATCTAATTAATTGATAGGTTGATTGCCCTTCGCGACCAAAGCCTAAAATCAAAACCTTCTTTCCGTTTAAAAGCTTTCGCAGTTTTTCAATCATTTCAGTTTTGATTTTAAGATTGAGAGAAATGAGGAATTTAAGAAATGTTCAGAATTTATCTCGGTCAATAATTTATTTGTATTCAGATTTTTGTTTGATGCATAAGCATCTGTTTTTAGATAATGCTCCAAAAGAACCGGCAATTTTGATTCTTGATGTTTTGCAGTGATTAAGACAAGTGCGGCATTGACATCATCGAGGGTCCCTACACATTCGAAGGGTTTCGTAGTGCCGATCCCTATCAACTCATCAAAAATTGGTAACAAGGCTTTATCATCCAAAAGATTTTTGCCGAATATTAAATGTAATTCGGTTTCGGTTAAGAAAGGGCCGAGGATGATATAAGTAAATAAGCATTTTGGGCATTTACAGCACCATTCATCTGTTTTGCTCCCTACATTGCAACTCCTGAAAACAGGAAAATATTTTGTGAATTTTGAAAACAATGCTGCAATTTGAAGCTCGTTTAATGGTCGTAAAAAGCTAAAATAGTTGAGATCGCGAGAAATATATTTTGAGACATAATCTCGAAAATCGGACTCAAATTCATAAGATTTTGAATATTGATGATTCACGTTAGAGCCTGCTACTGTTGATTCATTGGCGCTTGATTCATTGGACAATGCGATATATTTATACCTATTTATAACTGCGGCAAGTAAACTCGTAAAGGCTAAAAGAGCAGAGAAGGGAGTATGGCCGTTCAAAAATCCCCGACCATTCAGTTCAAGTAATTTCGGGTCAATACTGCGTTTAATTTCAATAATTTCCGATGGGTCAAAACCGGCTGTTCGTATGGTTCGATCCTGTGCCGCATTCATGTTTAATACCAATGGAGATAATTCCATTTTACTACTCTTTAGTAGTTCAATACTAACTATTGAGTCTTTTCCGCCACCTATCGGAACAAGAATTTTGTCAGTTAAATCAAAATTTTGAACTGAAAGTGAATCTTCGGAAATTGATTTTATTTCAACAAATGAGTCGAAATCTGTCAATATTTCATTTAAGTGAAAAAATTCGCCCAAACCTTCAAAATATATTTTCTTCCACCATAGTACTTGTTCTGAATTAATTATATGGGGCTTAATTAGTATTTGTGGGCTGCATGTAGCTTTCCAATAACTTATTAATTCAATCATCCCGATATGAAATACAAGGTTTCGTAAATCGATTTCGGATAATCTATTCTTTAGATTTATGTCTTTTATTGGGAAAGTTAGTTTGGGATAAAAATAAAATTTGTCACTTACAGAAAATTCAAATTCAACTTTCAATACATTTGAATAGGTGCTAACACTGTAATTTTCAAACACAAAGCATGGGTAATCCTTTCGGAGTTTAATAAAACTTTGATTATTGTTTGAGTGTTTCACTTATTAATGGTATTGTTTTTGATACACTTCGTTTGTGTGAAAAATTAATTGTAAAAGTAATCATTTGATCTTAATTTATATAAATTTAGACCATGCGAAAATTAGGTGATATTCTATCCATTAAAACAAATAATATTGAACCGGGCAAAGGTAAAATTTTGATTTCAGAGCCTTTTCTGGGTGATTATTATTTTAAAAGATCGGTGGTTTTGCTTGCCGATCACAATAAGGAAGGTTCATTTGGCTTGATTTTAAATAAACCTCTTGATATAAAGCTTAGCGAGGTAGTTCATGATTTCCCGGATTTTAATTCAATTGTTTATTTGGGTGGCCCGGTTGAAAATGACAACCTTTTTTTTATTCATACTTTGGGCGATCAAATTGAAGGTAGCTTTGAGATTTTGAGTGGATTGTATTGGGGAGGTAAAATGGAGGTCGTAAAAGAAATGATGCTACTGAAAAAAATTGGTCCTGATCAGATTCGATTCTATTTAGGCTATTCAGGCTGGTCGCCAAATCAATTGAAAGAGGAACTAGAAAGAAATGCCTGGGTGGTTTCGCGCACCAACACAAAGCTTCTTATGAAAACAGATCCTGATCAGCTATGGGAAACATCTCTCCATTTATTGGGTGGTGATTATTCATACTGGCCAAAATTTCCGGTTGATCCGATGCAGAATTAATGCAAAATAATTTTATCTATTTCGGAAAAATTTCATTGATAAACCGCATAAAAAACCCGGGATTGATAAGAATAGTATAAATGATCCCGAAAATACTTCCCCAGAAATGGGCATTATGCCCGATATTATCATTTGCTTTTCGGGCCATAATTGCAGAATAGATTAAATAACCAAATCCAAATAGTGCAGCCGGGATTCCAATTGGAATAAAAAATAAATAAATGGATGCTCCGGGATGCAAAATAATGCTGGCGAAAACCACTGATGCCACAGCACCAGAGGCTCCCACCGCATTATAATTTACATTGTCCTTCTGTTTAATGAAGTCAAAAATAGAAGAGAAAAAGATTCCTCCTACATATAGGAGAATAAAATAATAAGCTGCTTTATACCCAAAATAATAGCTGAAAAAAGTAAATACAACATCACTGAACATCCATAAAACGTACATGTTTACCAGGAGATGCATCCAATCGACATGCACAAAGGCATGGGTGAAAAAACGATAACCCTGTCGATGATGTTTAATGTCGTACGCATTGAACTTCAATTTGTCGAAAATGTTCTGATCATTCAGTGCAACTATTGAAATTACAGCTGTGATGAGTATGATTAGCAGACTGATCATTTATTTTGGTACCTGTGTGAAATCAATTTCTGATCCGAGCACACTGTGTGGAATTAAGTACACCGCGATAATTGCAGCGGTTGCGATTAAAACCCAGGTTCGGTGTTTCTTGTCCTTCATGGTTTTAAACAGCGCAATTACCCAGAAAACAAAAGCTACAAGGGTTTTATTGTCAGTTAAATCATGACCAAAGGGCCAGCCGGTCCATAAGGCATCAAAGGCATACTTTTGTACAATCGGACCCAGGATTAATCCACCCAGGAAAAATAAAATTACCGTATATTGAGTATATTTAAATATGTTGTTGCGACGGTAATAAGCTTCAATGCCTGCGCGAATTGAAAACACCATGGCCAGGAACATCAATAGAATATGGGGTAATAATATATATTGTGGAACTATTCCCGTAAACCTTAGAATTACCGGTTCTTTTTTAACAGTAACGGATATATTTTCGTTGCTAAGAATAATATTGTACATTACTTTACCGGCCGGAGGTTGATGAGGGATAAATGCAATCAGCATATTTCCTTCACGTTGCATCGGAACCTCACTCCATTCGTCATGGCTTTTAAATCTTCTGAATTTGAAAGTTCCATGAATGTTTTGGTTCTCAACTTTAACTTCAATTCTGGCATCGCCCTCATTTCCCCACGAACGAAGGAGTTTGTATTTTACAGTTTCACCTGCAATCTCAACTTTCCCACGTGATGGATGGGTTGGTCCTGTGAGTCTTTGATAAACAACAAAGATCATCATAAAAATTACGGAGAATGTCCAGAGTAAAAATGATTTCAATTTAGGATTCATCTTATTTAGTTTAAATTAGTGATTATTAGAAATGATTGTTTTATCGTCACAAAATCCATATTCCATTTGCAAAGTAACATGATTTATTTGATAATTTTTATGTAATATAGATTCTGTTTTTTTAATTATTTGGTTGCATTCGCTGGTTTTTAGGTCTTTGGCTAAATTTATATGCGCCTCAAAATGCGTTTCGTTATCACTTAAACTCCAAACATGAACATGATGAATATTTTCAACCTGTTCAATCTGTTGAATCTCTTGGGTCAATTTAAGAATATCAATTCCTTTAGGTGTTGATTGCATTAGTATATTATAGGTTTCCAATAAGATGGAAATAGTTTCTTTAATAATATATACACTTATCAAAACTGTAATCAACGGATCAATCCAGTGGATTTGGAAGTAGTAAATTAAAACACCTCCAATGATTACGGCAACTGACGAAAAGGTATCTCCAATTAAATGCAAATATGCACTTTTAATATTCAGATTGTTTTTAGAGTGCCCCTTTAATAAAAAAACACCCAAAAGGTTTGCAACTAATCCAATGGTTGCAACAATCATCATGGGCATGCTTTTTATTTCTTCCGGAGTTATAAATCTTTGATAGGCTGCGTATATAAGAAAAATGCAGATGACCATCAATGTTGCAGCATTAAATAGTGCGGCTATGATTTGTATCCTTTGATAACCAAAAGTTTTACGGAAATTTGGATCTTTTTTACTGACTTTTAGGGCAACATAGGCAATCAGCATGGCCAAGCCGTCACTGAAATTATGAAGTGCATCGGAAATAAGCGATAAACTATTTGAAAAAATACCTCCGGCAATTTCTACAAAGGAGATCAAAAAATTCAATAAAACCGTGATGAAAAGGTTTTTTCCTTCCTTCATTTCATGCTTATGTGTATGATCATGTCCCATTAATTTTTGATGGTTTTCGTTTTATTGATAGCGTGATAAAAAGCCTCATGAATTTCCGTTCGGATATTCAAATCCATGATTTTTGAATTTGCAGCATCCGGATGGATGCGATTTGATAAAAACACATAAACCAGTCCGTGCTGTGGATCGGCCCAGGCATAAGTTCCTGTAAACCCGGAATGTCCAAAACTATCTGCCGATGCACTGAAGCTCACAGCACCACCTTTGACATACTCAAGTAGTGGTTTGTCGAATCCCAAACCACGTCGGTTTTCGTTCAGGGGGAATTGATATTTTGTAAAATCATTGATGGTTTGTTGCGTAAAATATTGCTGTCCGCCGTATGATCCTTTCTGCAAAAGCATTTGCATAATAACGGCAAGATCTGTGGCATTAGAAAACAACCCGGCATGCCCGGAAACACCACCAAGCATTGCAGCTCCCGGATCGTGAACGTCCCCATGAACCAATTGGTGCCTGAACATAGTATCCAATTCGGTTGGGATGATCCTGCTTAGAGCATATTTTCGTCTTGGTAAATACGAAATATTTGATAATCCAAGTGGCTTGTAAAAATGCTCATCCACATATTGATTCATGGGTTGATTATTGATGCTTTCGATAGCTGCCGCCAATAAATAAAATCCAAGGTCACTGTATTTATAGTCATTTTTTTCCCTTAAGGGGGAAAGCAAAATGCTGTCGACGATATGATATTTATAATTATCCCTGATGTAAATATTTTCTGCAACGCGAATAGGATAAAGCTCGGAAATACTAGTATGATAAACTGAAGTGTCCAATTTATTTTCAGTCAATGTACTCTGAAAATAGGGAATCCAAGCTTGAAATTGGGCTTGATGCGTCAATAAATCGCGAAGTACAATATCTCCTTTATTTGATTTTTTCAAATAAGGCAGATATTCTGAGAGTTTTCGGTCAATATCAATTTGTCCGTTTTCTTGCATCTTCATTACAGAGATAGTAGTAGCTGCAATTTTGGTAATAGAGGCAATATCATAAAGGTCTGTCAGTTTAACAGGAATTGTTCCAGAATAAGTTTGATTGCCAAAAGCTTTATTGTAAAATACGACTCCATCTTTTAACGCGATTATTTGACAACCGGGATAAGCCTTCTTTGCAATCCCTAACATGGCAATAGAATCAACCTTTTTCAAATAATTATAATTTATATTTAATTCTTCCGGTCTTCCAAATTTTATGCGATTTGCAACAGTCTCAATTCCTGTGTTTATCGAAAAAAATGGGCTCACCGTAACCGGCAATTTACCTTTGGCAGCAACTCCACCAAAAATTAGTTGAGCCGATAAATCGTAAGTAAACTCGTTATCTTCATAAGATACCAGTATCGATTTGAAACGGTCATCATTCTTGAATAAAGAGAGCGCATAAGGATTTGAAAATAAATCCAGAATAATATTTTTACTTTTTAATAAACTATCTACAAACGTGAAGGTTGAAGGGCTTATGCCAAATTTATTAGCTGGGTAAATGCCCGTATTTTGGATGGCAACAATCACAAGATTGAACTGTTCAAGTTCTGATAAAATGGCTTGTTGTTCTTCAAGGCTCGACTCTTTGTTCAAGTAAAAATGTTTTATCGGAGCATAGTTATTTAACCGTTCCTGAAATTTTGTTGATGCACCAACTCCGATACCGATGCTGGCAATTTTTAAAGTATCAAGCCTTTTTAAAGGAAGCAAGGAATCTATATTTTTTACTAAAGTCAGTGCACTTTCATAAAGTTCTTGGTTAAGGTAGTTTGCATCTGCGTTATTAATATCTTCTAGTAAATAATTCGGATTTATCGAATATGGATTATTCAACCCCGCTTTGAATTTGTAGGCCAATATTTTTTTGCAGCTTTCCTCAATACGGCTTTCAGGAATCTCTCCATCTTCCACAGCTTTTTTTAATATTCGCATGGCCGTTGGCACTTCCTTCGGGAGTAAAAGAATGTCGTTTCCTGCTTCTAGTGCTTTTTGTTCAATGATACCGGGTTTGAAATATTTTGTAACACCACTCATATCCAGGGCATCAGTTACAACTAATCCCTTAAATCCCAATTCATCCCTGAGCAGTTTGGTTACTACATTATGAGATAGGGTAGAAGCAGTATTTTCTGCGTTTTCATAGGCAGGAATGTAGAGGTGTGCAATCATGATTCCGCCCAAGTCGTTTTTAAAAAGTTCTTTAAAAGGGTACAACTCAATGCTGTCAAGACGTTCTCTGCTCTGATTGATAATGGGCAAACTTGCATGAGAATCGGTGTCGGTGTCGCCATGGCCGGGGAAATGCTTGGCAGTTGCTATAATTCCATTATCCTGTAATCCTTTCATGTACATGAGGCCTTTTCGAGTGACGTTATATTTGTCTTCTCCAAAGGATCGCATATTTATTACCGGATTGTTGGGATTGATATTGATATCCACTACCGGTGCGAAATTCATTTGAATTCCTAATCGTCGGCATTGTCTTGCAACTTCTGTACCCATTTTATAGATCAGGCTGTCGTTTTGAATGGCTCCCAAAGTCATTTGGTACGGAAATTTTATAAACTCATTCAATCGCATAGCCACACCCCATTCGGCATCCATTGAAATAAAAAGAGGAGTTTGAGCAATTGATTGCCATTGATTGGTATGTTCTATTTGCTTTAAAGCATCAAACCTGAAAAAAGTAACACCGCCAATATTGTAATCTTTAATGTATTTTTCAATATTTCCATCATAAGCTTTCCCAGCCTCATTAGCCCTTACGATAATGAGTTGTCCAATTTTTTGTTCCAAACTTAATGACTTATAAACCGAATCTACCCAGTGCTTTTCTTTCAAATTCAGCGAATTAGATTGTGCTAAAACCCTTGATAAAGAAGGAATTGTTATTGTGATAATTAAGAAAAACGAAAAGCAAAACTTTCTCATGAATAGTAATTATTTAGAAAGTTTAAAAATAGGAATAATTTTGAAACATTAAATTGAAATGCGAACATTAATTTCAAAATCAGGCATTCTTTCTTAAATTAATATTTATTCTATTTTACTAACAATTGTTAGTCTCTAAAACTTAAAAACTTACTTTTGCAAAAAAATCATTTATGTCAAATATCGAAAATTTACAACAGATTGCAAGTCAGGTAAGAAGGGACATAGTTAGGATGGTTCATGGTGCGAAATCAGGTCATCCGGGAGGTTCGCTGGGTTGTGCCGATTTTCTCACGGCCTTGTATTTTAAAATCATGGATCATGATCCAAAGAATTTTAAAATGAACGGTAAAAACGAAGATGTTTTTATTTTATCAAATGGCCATATTTCACCTGTTTTTTATAGTGTTTTAGCTCGAAATGGGTATTTCGAAATTAATGAATTGGGAACATTTCGTAAACTTCATACACGATTACAAGGACATCCTTCTGTTGCTGAAAATACACCCGGTATCAGGATTGCATCCGGTTCATTGGGTCAGGGACTGTCTGTATCAATTGGAATAGCTGAAGCCAAAGAATTGGACAATGACGATAAACTGGTTTATGTATTGATGGGGGATGGCGAATTAGAAGAAGGACAGGTTTGGGAAGCAGCCATGTATGCAGCTGCCAAAAAAGTGGATAATCTGATCGCTGTTGTAGATTTAAACGGTAAACAAATTGATGGCCCAACCGAAGACGTATTATCCTTAGGTGATCTGAAAGCAAAATGGTTGGCATTTGGTTGGGCAGTATTGGAAATGGATGGCCATGATATGATTGCTATTTTAAGAACCATGAAAGAAGCTAAAGACAAAATCGGAATGGGAAAACCAGTAATGGTTTTAATGAAAACAGAAATGGGGATGGGTGTGGATTTTATGATGGGGACCCATAAATGGCACGGAAATGCTCCAAATGATGAGCAATTAAAAAATGCACTTTCGCAGTTAACAGAAACATTGGGGGATTATTAGAAAGAAAATGTGTTAAGGTGTTAAAGAGTTAATGTTATTAGAGTCAACCTTTTATATTCTTAAGCACGTAAACACACGAACACGTAAATACTCAAACACATCAACATAATTAGCATACCTAAATAATGAAAGATATAAAAGTAATAGATCACAGAGATACCCGCTCTGGTTTTGGAGCCGGATTGCACGAACTAGGTAAAACCAATCAGAATGTGGTTGCTTTATGTGCCGACTTAATCGGATCCTTAAAAATGGATGCTTTTGTGAAAGATTTCCCGGAACGTTTTTTTCAAATCGGGATAGCAGAAGCAAACATGATTGGCATAGCAGCCGGATTAGCCATCGGAGGTAAAATTCCGTTCACTGGTACCTTTGCCAATTTTTCTACGGGCAGGGTTTATGATCAGATCAGACAGGCGGTTGCATATTCAAACAAAAATGTGAAAATTTGTGCATCGCATGCGGGTGTTACCCTGGGTGAAGATGGTGCCACTCATCAGATACTTGAGGATATTGGATTGATGAAAATGTTGCCTAATTTAACTGTGATCAATCCTTGCGATTATAACCAAACCAAAGCGGCAACAATAGCAATTGCAGATCATGTGGGCCCGGTTTACTTACGTTTTGGACGGCCCAGTGTTCCAAATTTTACAGCGGCTGATCAAAAATTTGAGATTGGCAAAGCATTGATGATTAATGAAGGAGCTGATGTAAGTATTTTCGCTACGGGTCATTTGGTGTGGCAGGCCATTGAAGCGGGTCATCAACTTGCTGCAATGGGTATTAATGCCGAGATTATCAATATCCACACCATCAAGCCTTTGGATGAAGAAGCAATCCTGAAATCAGTGACTAAAACAAAATGCGTTGTTTCTGCTGAAGAGCATATGCGCAACGGGGGATTGGGTGATAGCATAGCCCAATTATTGGCTCGAAAATTACCAACTCCGATGGAAATGGTTGCAGTAAATGATCAGTTCGGACAAAGCGGTACACCGGATGAATTGTTAACGGCCTATGGCCTGGATGCCGAACATATCATTAAAGCTGTTCAAGCAGTTTTGATTCGAAAATAAAAGATGCTTTAATTATTTTAGCTTTATAATTAAGTAAAATTGTGAAAATTACCCGATATCTCATAACAACATTTCCTGTTTTTCATAACTTCGTTACGTATTAAGAATTATTTATGCGCATTTACTTGATAGGTTATATGGGAAGTGGTAAAACCACTGTCGGAAAAAAACTTGCTCGTTTGCTTGATTATCAATTTATTGATCTGGACGAAATTTTTGAAGAAAAGTATCATTTAAAGATTACGGATTTCTTTGTAAAATATGATGAACAGGCATTCAGGGAAATTGAATCAAATCTGATTAAGGAAACTGAGCAAATAGATAATGTTGTAATTTCAACAGGGGGAGGTGCACCTTGTTTTAACAATAATCTTTCTCTGATGAAAGGTATGGGACTGACTGTTTATCTTCAAATGAGTATTCCTGCGTTGGTCTATCGTTTAACGAACGCAAAACGCGTACGTCCTTTGCTTAAAGATATGAATGAGAATGAGCTGACTACATTTATAACTGAGCAATTAAAATTGCGGGATGTATTTTATAAAAAAGCCCAGATCATTGTGAATGGTGAAAACAGTGAAATTGAAATCTTGGCTCAATCCATCAAATTACACCCGCTTTTCAAGTAAAACCACATTTTCAACATGATGCGTATGTGGGAACATATCTACCGGTTGCACCCTAACAACTCTGTAATTATCATTTAATAGCGCAAGATCACGTGCCTGTGTCGCAGGATTGCAACTGATGTACACAATTTTTTCTGCCAGAATAATATTCAATTGATCAATCACTTTTTGGTGCATCCCTGCCCTGGGTGGATCTGTAATGATAATCTCAGGCCTTCCATTCTGAGTTACAAAATCTTCAGTCAAAATCTTTTCAATAATGCCCGCATGAAAAGAAGCATTATTTATTTGATTAAGGCTTGCATTTACTTTGGCATCTTCGATTGCGGAAGGAACATATTCAAGCCCAATAACTTTTTTTACAGAACCGGCAATGAAGATGGCAATACTACCCGTTCCGGTATAAAGATCATACACTGTTTCGTGACCTTTAAAACCCGCAAATTCGGCTGCAATATCATATAAATGGTTGGCTTGTTTTGAGTTTGTTTGAAAGAATGAAATGGGCCCTACCTTGAATTTCAACTGCGTTTGTGGGGCAAGCAAAGAAGTCATTTGCTCGGTGTTGAACTGTTTTCCATGAAAATGTACAAAGGTCTGATCAGAAATATCGTCATTTTGTTTTTGATTGATGACATAAAAAAGGGAGGTAATCTCAGGAAATTCATCCTTGATGAAGTTCATCAGATTTTTGATGTTTTCTTCATCCCTTTGACCAACAACCAAAATTACCATTAAATCGCCCGTATTGCTTGTTCTTATGGTCAGGTTACGTAAAAACCCGGTCCAATGGCGGGCATTATAGAAGGATAGTTGATGCTTGAAGGCATAATCTTTAATAGCCAGTCGAATTTTATTTGATGGTTCTGCTTGCAAATAGCAATGTTCAATATCTACAATTTTATCGAATATGCCAGGAATATGAAACCCAACACCATTGAAATTGGTTTTGCTGTGATCTTCATTTTTCGAAAATTCGCTTAACCATTTTCGGTCGGAGAAAGAATATTCAAGTTTGTTTCGATAATAAAAAACATCCTCAGCTGCCAGAATGGGTGAAATTTCAGGAAATTCTACTTTGGCAATTCTTTCCAAACAGTCTTTAACCTGTTTTTGTTTATAAATCAACTGTTGTTCGTACGATAAGTTCTGCCATTTGCATCCACCGCATACGCCAAAATGCGAACATTTCGGTTCAATTCGTAATGTTGAATATTTATGAAAATGGACTGCTTTTCCTTCCTTATACGATTTTTTGGCTTTTGTAATTTGAATGTCAACAATATCGCCCGGAACCACGAATGGAACGAATATCACCTGATTCTCAACCCGTGCAATGGCTTTTCCTTCGGAGCCTGCATCAACAATTTCAACATTTTTAAGAATTGGAAAACTTTGTTTGTTATTTCTTCTGGGCATCTTAATTTTTTTTGCAAAAATAGTTGAAAGATAAATCTGCACCTACGATTAAATCTAAATAATGAGGCTAATGCCATTATTCTTATCTTGAACAGATCATGATATTTAGTTGGATTTTTGGTAAATTTGTGTAAAACGCTGAATCATGAAAAAAGTATTGTCTGTAGAACAAATTCGTGAGGCTGATGCTTATACCATCAAAAATGAGCCTGTCGCTTCAATTGATCTGATGGAAAGAGCTTCAATGAAATGTGTGAAATGGCTGGAAGCATATATGGATCGGATTTATGCCTTTTATATTTTTTGTGGGCCGGGCAATAACGGAGGTGATGGTTTGGCAATTGCCCGATTGTTAGCAGAAAAAGGTTTTGAAGTAAAGGTTGTTATTCCCGAGATTACAGAAAATTATTCACTTGATTTTAAAATAAACCATGATCGACTGGTACAACAGCAAAAATGTGAAATAATTAGCTTAAAATCTTTAGACAATTTTCCTGATATCCCCGAAAATCATATCATTATTGATGCAATATTTGGTTCCGGATTATCAAAGCCTGTTAGTGGATTGGCAGCTGAGCTTATTAATGAGATTAATAAATTAGCTTGTATAACCATTGCCATCGATATTCCTTCCGGATTGTTTGCAGATCGATCATCGGTTATTGAGAAAGCTTCAATTATTCAGGCGGATTATACTTTATCGTTTCAATCTTCAAAACTTGCTTTTTTTATGCCTGAAAATGACAGGTTTGTTGGGAAATGGGAGATTCTATCCATCGGGTTAAATGAAAAATATATTGATGAGGTTAAGGTCAAGGATTATTTAATCAAGAAAAATGATTGCAGAAAAATTTACAAAAAGAGAACTAAGTTTTCACATAAAGGAAATTACGGTCATGCTCTGCTAGTGGCGGGAAGTCTGGGGAAAATGGGTGCAGCAGTACTGGCTTCAAAGGCATGTTTGCGTTCCGGAGTGGGGTTACTTACTTCACATATTCCCCAGGTTGGAAATGATGTATTGCAAACCGCAGTTCCTGAAGCAATGATCAGCCTGGGCCGATTTGAAAACTCTTTTAGTAATGTGCCTGATTTAAATAATTATTCAGCTATTGGTGCAGGACCCGGCATTGGAACCGAGGAGCAAACCCGCAATGCCTTAAAAGTACTTATTCAAAACACTCATGTACCAATGGTATTTGATGCAGATGCTTTAAATATCCTTGCTGAAAACAAAACCTGGCTGGCTTTTTTGCCAAAAGGCTGTGTAATTACACCACATCCAAAGGAATTTGAACGCTTAGCTGGTAAATCAACGAATGATTTTGAAAGAGTCGCGTTAGCGAAGGAATTTGCCGTTAAACACGATCTGGTTGTTGTTTTAAAAGGGGCATACACACAAATTGTAACTCCTTTGGGCGATTGTTTTTTTAATTGTACCGGAAATCCGGGAATGGCAACTGCTGGAAGTGGGGATGTGCTTACAGGCATTATTTTAAGCTTAATGGCTCAAGGTTACACCGGTGTTCATGCTGCATTAATAGGGGTTTATGTGCATGGATTGGCCGGTGATAAGGCAGCAAAGAAATCAGGCGAAACCTCATTAATAGCAAGCGATATTATCGAAAATTTGGGTAAAGCATTTAAGGAAATTGAAATTAAAAAAGTTTGATAATTAAGCCACTTTATCTTCTACCACAAAATCTTCCTCAATTCTGAGGTTATCGATGATGAAATTTTGTCGCGTTGGAGTATTTTTCCCCATATAAAACGAAAGAATATCCGATATGCTCGCATCTCTGGTAAGCAGTACAGGATCTAAGCGCATTGTTGAACCGATAAAATGCTTGAATTCGTCAGGTGAAATTTCCCCTAACCCTTTAAATCGTGTTATTTCAGGATTTACACCCAGGCTACTGATTGCTTTTTGGCGTTCTTCTTCCGAATAGCAATACTTCGTCGTTTTTTTATTTCGTACCCTGAATAATGGTGTTTGCAAAATGTATACATGTCCTGATTTGATGAGGTCGGGATAGAATTGAAGAAAAAACGTTAAGAGCAATAATCGAATGTGCATCCCGTCCACATCGGCATCGGTAGCAATAACCACATTGTTGTATCTCAGGTTTTCTATGCCATCTTCAATGTTGAGTGCCGACTGAAGCAAATTAAATTCATCATTCTCGTAAACTATTTTTTTACTGAGGCCGTAACAATTCAAGGGTTTCCCTTTTAAGCTAAAAACCGCCTGTGTGTTTACATTTCTCGATTTTGTAATTGATCCACTAGCTGAATCACCCTCGGTTATAAAAAGGATGGTATCTAAACGGTTTTCATGATTTGAATTATAATGAATGCGGCAATCTCTAAGCTTCTTATTATGAAGGCTGACTTTCTTTACACTTTCTTTAGCCAGTTTTTTAATCCCGGCTATCTCTTTTCGCTCCTTCTGGTTTTGCATTATTTTAAGCAATAATGATTCGGCGGTGTCCGGGTTCTTATGTAAAAAGTTATCCAGATTTCGTTTAACAATATCTGTGATGTAATTGCGAATGGTTTGACCTTCGGGCTCAATATGCTGTGACCCTAATTTTGTTTTGGTTTGTGACTCAAAAACCGGTTCCTGGACTTTTAAACTTACAACTGCCAGAATTGAGGTATGAATATCAGAAGTATCAAAATCTTTGTTGTAAAACTCACGAATGGTTTTTACGATTGCTTCCCGAAATGTTGCCTGATGTGTACCTCCTTGCGTTGTATGCTGTCCGTTTACAAACGAGTAATATTCTTCTCCGTATTGCTTTGAGCTATGTGTAAATGCAAAATCCAAATCATCTTCGGTAATGTGGATGATTGGATATAAGATGGGGCCGTTTCCATTAATATTCCGTTCAAGTAAATCTACAATTCCGTTTTTTGCAATAAGTTTTTCTCCATTAAAATTGATGGTCAGGCCGTTATTCAGAAAAACATAATTCCAAAGCAGTTTTTCAACATAATCCATGATATAATGGAAATTGCCGAAAATCTGATCGTCAGGTATGAAATTAATTAAGGTGCCATCTTTTTCAATTGAAGGAACAATTTCGGCATCCAGCATGAGCTCACCCCGTTTGTATTCTACAATTTTAGTGTGTCCTTCACGAATTGACTGGACCTTGAAATAGGATGACATGGCATTTACTGCTTTTGAACCTACTCCATTCAATCCAACAGCTTTTTTGAAAACTTTAGAATCGTATTTGGCACCGGTGTTGATTTTCGAAACGCAATCAATTACTTTTCCGAGTGGCATTCCGCGACCGTAATCACGGATGCTAACCATTTTGTCAGAGATATCAACGTCGATGTTTCTGCCATTGCCCATTACAAATTCATCAATGGCATTATCAATAATTTCTTTGATTAAAACATAAATCCCATCATCCTGCGAAGCACCGTCACCAAGCTTCCCAATATACATTCCTGGTCTAAGTCGGATATGCTCCTTCCAGTCAAGCGATCTTATACTATCTTCAGTGTAATTTTCTGACATTATTACCAGTTTGCGGCAAAATTAAAGATTTGACTCATCACTATGATGTGAATTTCATTTATTTTTCAAACAAGTTCTGTTCATATCTTACAGTGACAATATAATCAGGAAGATAACTTGAATGTTTTTTTTGGATGTTTTGTAAATGATTTGCCCAGTGAAATGATAATCACTCCGGTTAAGGTGAATAATCCTCCCAAAAGCTGATACGATTGGGGTAAGGTGCCAAAATAGAGATAGGCTCCGATCACCACAAACAAGCTTCGGCTGCTTCTGATGATTGATGATTTGGATGCTTCAATATATTGAAGAGAGGAATAATTTGCCAGACCGGTTAAAAATGGCCCCAATAATGATCCAATCAGTAAGTTAAAGAATACCATCCATGAAATTTTAATGGAAAATCCGTAGGATATTAAGAGAATGAATGAAAAAATAAATAATAGCAAAGATCTGTTAATGCTTAGGATAGCCGGGGGTATCAGTTTAATTTTTCTTTTAGCATAAATGATTGCAAAGGCATAGAGTGATACAGATAGTAAGATATATTGTGAGCCTGGAATCAACAGATTGTTTAATCCTGTATCCCCTTTATAGCTGATAATTAGTGCACCCAAGATGATGAACACCATTCCCGATGATTCAATTAAATTAAATCGTTCTTTTAAAAGTACGACTCCCAGAATTGCAACAAACAATGGGTTGGTATCTGCCAGAAATGAAATTACAGCAGGGTTATCAGCTGATTTTATCGCTATGAAAAATAAAGTGGTAGAGACTAATTCAAGTAAGCCTATTACCCCAATCGCAATAAAGGATGAACGGCTAAAACCTTTAATATGCTGTAGTTTCTTTGTTTTTACCGAATAAATCAAATTCCAGAGCAAACCCAAACCAAACCAGTAAAACCCAAATTGGATTAAATGAATTTCAGTTAAAGCAGCTTTACTGAATATATAGACATTTGACATGGAAATTGCACCAATCAATGCCCATATAACACCCTTAAACTGATTGCTTTTGTTCATTTGAAATTTTTAGCAAAGTTAGCAAACTTATATTTGCAAAAAGTTGTAGCAGATGATGTGATGCTGTTTATAACTCATTATGAATTTTATCTCATTCATAATTTATGATGTGTCAAAATAAGGCCGTTTTATAAAAATAATTAGGCCTCGTAGCGAATGTATTTATCACATTATTAGCTAAATGTTGTAAAAAATACAGGTTAAAATTATTTTAGACAAGAATTCATTTGGGTGGCAAAAACATGTTGTGTTTATGAATTAAGGTTTGAATTAAGGGATATTTTTTTAACTTGCCACGTTTTTTTCAAGGGAAAGAATATAATAATAGTGAAATATTTAAGTTATATCAGCCCTGAGATGATATTAAATGCACCTGGTCAATTAAATAAACCTTATTTGTCAAAGCTATGAAAAAAGACGGTTTTCCACTAAAGCGTAACTATAAAGAACGATATGATATTACTCGAAATCCCTCCAGGATAAGAAGTTCAGATGTCATTGCAGGGGTATTTGACAATATAGAATACTTTAACTCGCCCGATCCTTCTTTAGTTGCTGCTAAAGGTTCTGTTGATGGAGTTGTATGTTATATCCTTGGTCAGGAAAAAAGAAGGCAAGGTAAAGATAGTTTAGCCACAGGAATGATAACTTCGAAGGGATTTGCCTATGTATTGGATGTGCTTGACCTAGCTGAAAAAAATCAAATTCCGGTCGTTTCTTTTATTGATACTTTTGGCGGTGATACTTCCATGGAATCTGAAATAGGGGGACAATCTTTTTTGATTTCCGACTGCATCAGCCGTTATTGCGGTGTGAAAACAGCAACTGTTTCGTATGTGATAGGTGAAGGTGGGAGTGGTGGTGCTTTGGCTTTGCAAGTAGCCGATCGGAGTTATATGCTTGAGAATTCTTTGTACTCGGTGATTGCACCCGAGAGCTGCTGTCGTATTATCTTTCATCGTAGATTGACCTCGGGTGAAAATATTGAAGACACGGTTCCTGATGCACTTGAAATGTTAAGGCCGGGTGCTGAGCATATCAAGGAAATTGGAATGATAGATGGTATTTTGCCTGAGCCCATAAATGGTGCTCACGAAAATTATGAATTTACCATCGACACCATAACAGAATCGCTTACCTTAACACTAAAAGACTGGGTTGTAGAATTAAAAACGGGGGAGAAGGTCCTTAAACCCAAATTGGTTGATAAATTGCTTATTGAACGACGACAGCGGGTGCTGAATTATGGAATGTTTGAAGATACGATTGATAAGCTTACCAAACGTAAAATCTTGAAAAGTATTCATGAAAAAATAAATACCATTGATATTGAGCGCGAAGAATTTTACACCCAATTGCTCATGAAGGCCCACATGGAAAAAAAGGGGATCGAAGAAACAGAACTCTTTGAATGCACCAAAGAATGGGATATAGAGAAAAATCTTTTTAAAGTTAAGGGTGGATGCGGTTTTGTACCCTATCAACAATATGTAGATAATTATTATGCCTGTCCAAAATGTGGAAAAGGAGAATATCTAAGTGTTGAGGACCAGATAGATAAAATATGTGATCAGGATACTTTCGAGGAGATTGAAAGTGATCTAACCATTCATAAATTAATTGGGAAAGAGCGCTATTATTTTGGAAGTTATCAAAATTCACTGGATAAAACTATTGGCAAAACATTTTCGAAAGAAGGTCTTGTGGCTGGTACTGCCAGGATCAATGGGAAACCCATCGTGTTGATCATATCTGATTTGACTTTTTTTGGTGGTTCTTTCGGAGCGGCCTTTGGCGAAAAGTTCAAGCGTGCAGTTGATTTTGCCGTAAAACATAAATATCCAATGGTTTCAATTTGCGCATCGGGTGGGGCAAGGATGAATGAGGGCCCCATGTCCTTAGCTCAAATGGCAAAAATGAACATGGCCATTTTGGATCTGAAAAAAGCCGGTGTTTTATTTTTATCGGTTATTACCGGACCGACCACAGGTGGTGCTTACGCAAGTTATGCTACCCAAGGTGATGTGATGTTCGGAGAAATAGGTTCGCTGGTTGAATTTGCCGGCCCAAGGGTAGTTATTGGGGCCGGTTTTGAGGTAGATCCAGAAATAGTATGTACGAATAGTTTATATAAAACGGGAAAAATTCAACATCTGGTCCATCGTAAAGGCTTAAAAGAAAGCCTGGCTTATTATGTAAATATTTATCACGATATCACATTTCCTGCAGAGAGAAGAATTACTGGCAGGGTAAATGATTTCCGTAAACCTGTTGAACCGAACTTTGCTTCTGAAAAAGCTTAAGTTGTAAATCGACTTGGAATAAAAAGGGCTATCTATAACGCCGACATTATCTAAAACTTGTCAAATCGAGACTCCCGTTTAGCATTTGTCGAAACCCACTGTTGTGCGAAGTCATGTCTTTGGCAGATAAATTTTAAACTTCGCACCGCTTTGTTTTTCAAAATCCAAAATTTAAGCAACATCTGTTGAACGAAGCCATATTTTTGGCAATTAAACTTAAAGCTTTTCAATGCTCCACTGCTCTAATCAAATGAAATCATCCTCTTGGTAGCTTTAGCTCTATTCTATTGCAAAAGTCATCATGAAACCATTTATGTTGTAATATTTTGAAAAGGGATTCGTCTTCTCCGTGAATTAAGTTAATATTAAAAACATGAAAAAATTGTTTATCCTATTCTTCGGTATGCTTATTATCCCTACTTCATTCGGACAATCGAATGATGTTCCAAAGCAAGCACAAATAATGACACTTGGCGTTTTTCATTTTGCCTATCATAATTTGGATGTTGTAAAAACAGAAAAAAAAGATCAAATCTCGGTGCTTGATGAACCTTATCAATCAGAAATAATTGAAATATGCAAAGCCATTGAGGAATTTAAACCGAATAAGATTGCGATAGAAGCATTACCAGCTAAACAATACCAAATAGATTCATTATATTCATTGTATAAGTCGGATAGACTTACATTGGATAAAGATGAAATTTATCAACTTGCTTTTCGGATTGGGAAAAATTTGAACCTGCCTCAAATTTATTGTGTTAATGATTGGGGCAAACATTATGCTACCCTTGAAGCATTATTTGACGATAGTATCCGATCTGCTAATTTTGAGGATTATTATCTCAATTCTCCCGATTCTGTATATAAGCTGCCTAAACCATCCGGAATAGTGAACAGCATTGTTAATGAATTGATCGAATTAAATGATCCCCAGCATATTAAAGACAGGTTGTCAGTATATTTATTGACTCCTTTTAAATATGAAGAACAAAACGGTGATTTTATTGGAGTTGATTTTGAAACAGGCAGGTGGTTTAACCGGAACCTGAGAATTTTTAGGAACCTTCAAAGAATAACTTCTAATCCTGATGATAGAATTTTATTAATAATCGGAGCTGAGCACATCAATTTGTTAAACTATCTCTTCGATGTTTCAAAGGAATTTGATTTAGTCACACCTTTACCTTATTTAGAAAATGCGAAAATAAAAATTGACTTGTAAGTTATTATCTATTCGTATTTGTATATGCATTTAGGGATTTGTATTAAATAGCACGCAGTTATATTTCTATACTTTTAACAATTTTATTTCCTTACTTTTTAAAACTTCGCACCGCTTTCTTTTTCAAAATCCAAAACTTAAGCAATACTTGTTGTGTGAAGCCATGCTCCAGGCAGTTAAATTTAAAGTTTTTCACTACTAATAAAATGGTTATATTCTCCAATTGTGGGGAGGTCAATTTACCTAACCTACGGATCATTTACAAAATATTACGATCCTGATGAATCCCTCAGATATTTTGTAACAAGTATAAGCGAAGAATCATCAGGGTCGATGGTTTCTTCAAATCCCAATCCTTTGATAAACTGGAGCATACCAGCGTTATCTTTGAGTACAGAACCATAAATTCGTTTTAACCCGCGAGCTTGAGCATGATTTATCAATGCATTCATCAGTTTTGCCCCAAGGCCAAGATTTTGCCATTCATCAGCAACTACAATTGCAAATTCGCAGCCCTCGTCATCCGGATCAATGATGAATCGTGCAACGCCGATTTCTTCTTCCAATGATGCTCCTTTATACAGCATAATCAGGGCTTCTTCGCTCAGCGGGTTGGGATTTGTAAACCTCTCCAGATCCTCCTTATTTAGTTCTTTGATTGATCCATGAAAGCGCAGGTAGCGAGACTCATTTGAAAGTTTACGTACGAATTTTTGTTCCTTGGTTGCATCGCCATGTGCCATATGACGAAGTAAAAACCTTTCACCATCATCAAAATTCAATGTTTCTGTATTAGCATTATCAATCATAATCTGATCCTCCAGTTGTTAAAAAATGACTTATTAAAACTTATGCAACATCTCATACTGCCCAAACCCGGCTTTAAAACCAAGGCTTTCAATAAAAATTTTAGTGCCTTTATCTTTGAAATCGGTATTGATAATTTTTATAATGCCACTCTCGGTGGTATTACAAAATGTTTTAAAAAGTGCTGTCCCCAATCCCTTTCTTCTGAAATTTTTGGCAATGGCAAATTGTGGGATATCTCCAGTGTGTGTTTCGATGATTCCATAGCCAACTAAGGTTTTTTCATTGAAAATGCCCAGGATTTTAAAGAACGATCGCTTGCGTTGAATTGAATCAGATGAGTTTTGCCATGAAGGTGTAAAATCACGGAAAGTACTGAATAAATCCCATTGAGGTTCATCAATCTCATTAATGCTGAATCCGGTTATTAACTCTTCAGTGGTAGTATTAATCGATTCAATTGGGGATACGAAATAATCAAATTCCCTGAGCACCTCAAACCCGGCCTTTTTGTATAATTCGTAGGCCTTGGTATTTGTCTTGATCACTTCTAGTAAATATTGATTTACCCCATGCTGCTTCAATACCGGAAGCGATTCATTAAAAATGCGGGTGGCAATTCCTTGTTTTCGATATGCTTTAACTATACCGGTACCTGTATCGTAAGCGGTAAGTATATTGTTCCATAAACCAATGCCGTTTAAGATAAAACCAATCAGTTCTTCATCATCAAAAGCACCAAACGATAATTCAGGCACAAAGCCTCTTCGTTCAATCATGTACTGAAGTTGTTTGACGGTCATGTCAAATGGTTCTTCATAATCAGCAAAAGCTATAACAAATGCCTGATGTATGCTTTCAATAGAAGTGGCACTTAATGATTTAATGTTGATCATCTTTTAGTTTTTTTGTTAAAAAGGTGTTTTCGTATAACTTCTTCACTTGCAAGAGGTCATTAAGTGTTAAACGTAAATCGCTTATATTTATTTCTGCTTCTTTTTTATAGAAGTAAAGAATAACCATGGTTGTAACAAGGTAGGAAATACTACTTGCAAATCCTGCTCCTAATATCCCAAATGCCGGAATCATCCAACTAAATAAGGGTATTGCAATACAAAGTCCTGCAAAAGATGCAATGGAATTAAAATGGTACTTGCCAGTTCCCGAAAAATAGTGACTGATAATAATATTCAAATTGAGAAATAAAACACCCGGAGCCAGTGATTGAATAACCAATCGTACATCTCCGAAGCCTTCTCCAAATATAAATTCATAAAAAGAGGAGGGAAGAAAAATCATAGGCAGTAATATGACAAAACTGATCACAAAACTCAATTTACTTAAGTTTAGGGTGAGTTTTTGAGCTTCTTTTTTGTTGCTCATATTCACTATTCTGGAATATTGAACCATGCTGATACTTCTGCTCAATAGCCAAACCGATTCGATAAGAGAAGTTCCATTTGAATAGATCCCGACTTCAGCTTCGGAATAGACTTGACCTAACCAATAATAACTCATCCGAAAGCTTAACATCTGAAAAATATGTGCCAATTGATTAAGAAATCCCAAACGGAACATCTCTGAGAGTATATTAAAATTAGATTGCAGTTTAAATATTACAGGTGTTTTTTTTGCTTTAAGTAATAGTATAAAACTTAGAATTACCAAGATGCTAAGCGAGAAATAGAGTGCATTAAAATAGGTGTCGATACCAACTTGATTCCCGAACAGAAAGAAGGCAAGGAGGAATCCGATAATCATGAGCGGTTGCAGAAACCAGATGAGATTGGCAGTTTTTACTTTTTCGAGCCCAATGAGCAGGTTCGAATGGATGGAGATAAATGAAATAAATATTGATAAGATGCAGATATTTAAAATCAATGTGTTTTCAATAATCCTGGTTGTGGTCAGGATAAAATAAAAAGCCAGGCTCATTAATATTGACCATATATACGAAGGCAAAAGCAAACGCGCATACCCATATCGCGGCAATAAGTAAACCAAAGTGCTTCCTCCAACTAAATTCGAAAAGATAAGAATGTAGGTGATGGTTGCAATGATCAGTCCCTGCTGACCTTTGCCAATGGCTCCAAGATGCTGGGAAATAAAAATTGCAATCAGCAAATTTAAAACTGCTGAAAAAACTCGGGTGCCTAAGGTATTGATGATTTTTTGAAACAAACTTAAGTTTTATAAATTGATGTGTAAATATCGTAAAGTTTTTTACCAATTACCTTCTTGCTGAAATGTTCGATGGCGTATTGCCTGATTTCATTTTTATTAAAGAATGCCAATTCATCCAAGGTATGATTTAATATTTTTAAAAATTGATCTTCATTTCCGGCATCGACCAAAGCACCTCTTTTATTGTTCAAATGCTCATGAATGCCTCCAACCCGACTTGAAATTACCGGAACCCCGCATGCAAAACTTTCTAAAATAACCACGGGCAAGTTTTCGTAATGGCTGAACAAAATCATCAAATCGGCAGAACTGATATTATCTGCTAATTTTTTTCCTTGCAACATTCCTTCAAAAAAAACCAGATTATTCGTTAGTTTGTATTCATCTGAAATTTGTTTCATCCGATCAAAATCTTCCCCTTCACCTATGAAATGCAATTTAAAATCTTGTCTGATGGTACTTAATTTTTTAATGACCCTCAAAACTCCACTGATGTTTTTTTGTGCATCGGTAAAACATGAAAGATGAACGATCTTTTTAATTGTATGGGTTTTTTGATCTGAACAGGGAATGAAAAGATCAACATCAACCACATTTGGGATCACCTGATAATTCTTATTTTTTAACCCATGCGATTGCATCGCCTGTTGGAGATTTTCTGTAACGGGCATCACCGCTTTAGCATTTCTAACAACCATTCCGGTGATCATCTTTCGGAAGCTCCCTTTAAATGAATTTACTTCAGGTAAGTATCTTGTCCAGTGTTCGGTAATGACATAAGGGGTTTTTGTAAAAAACCCATAAATCAATGCTATTAAACCAAGTCTGGTTAAAACATTTACATGGATAAGATCAGGTTTCCGATCAGAATGTGATATGAGTTTGATTCCTTTAAAATTGTAAAAAAAGAATTTGAGCAAGTTAATCAGGCGGGCAATAACCGGCATTGGGAACTGCGATTTTTGAAAATAAATTCTACAGGTTTGGATCTCATCTTCCAATGTTATTGAAATTTCTGTTTTGTTTATTCTTATTTGATCGTCAGAATGTACATAAAGTACGCTAATATTGCAATGTTTCGTAACTGACTCCGCATGTCGTTTAATGAATAAACCGGGCATGCAATCGTACTTATTCGGGTACCATTTGGGTAAGTATAAAACGTGAATTTTTTTTGAATCAGATTGTAACTGCATCCTTTTTATTTGTTGAATTGCCAAATAAAAATAAGAATAATTTATAAGGAATTGTTGATTAATTTAATGGCGTTATCCAATCGCTCTTTTCCAATTCCTGAAACGATTTTATACCTGAAATGGTGGAATTTTAATTCCTTCCGATACTTGTCGAAAAAGTATTCCCTTAAATCAGGATGTTCTCGCTGTGGATCCTGTTCCCAGGGCAAATCGATATCACAGAGTAAATATAAATGGTAATCGCTTTTTTTAATCTGATCTAAAATCCATGGATCACAATTTTGGTATTTATGTTCGCTCCAAATTTTTGTAACAATCAATTCTGTGTCACAAAACAAAAATTGATGAGCCTTTTTTGCAGTCTCAGTTTCCAAATTAACCTGTGATTTAGCAATAATCAGGATATCTGCCTGGGTATAAGGTCTGCCGATTTTATCAATGTATTCACGGGCAAATTCAGGAACCCATAAATCTTTGTAATAATCGGATAGTTGTTGACAAAGCCTTGATTTCCCGGTAGATTCCGGTCCGGTTATAGCGATTCGTTTAAGCAATTTCCTGTGCCTCCTTAATTTTTCTTTTCCATTCAATATAACCTAAAACCGCAAGGATTAAAAACATTGAAAACTGAAATGAGGTGAGTACAAGTCCTTTGTAAAAATACAGGGGAATTGAGATCACATCTCCAATTATCCAAAGTATCCAGTTCTCAACTTTCTTGCGTGCCATCAACCACATCCCAACTAAAAATATGGCAGTAGTAAGCGAATCCCAATAGGGAACATTGCTATCTGTGTAATTTTTCAGGATATAAATCAGCGTTATCAGGAAGAAAACGAACATAATAAAATTGATAAAATATTCCTTTTTTGTACAAAAACTGATGGGTAGGATCTTTTCTTTTTTGTCCTTTTTGGTCCATGCATACCAGCCATAAATACTCATTACAAAATATACAAAATTGATTCCCATATCAGCGTAAAGTTTTACTCCAATACAGATATAAAAATAAATTACAACGCTGATAATTCCGGTAGGATAAACTTTGATGTCGGCTTTTTTTGCGTACCAAACACTTAACAAACCAAAAAATACTGCAACGATTTCCAGTAAAGTTGTATTAAGGATGTTTTGGTATAAAACGTCAAAGATATTTCCTGAATCCATTAATTTGTGCTCAGATTGGCATTAACTATTTTAAGGATAAAAACAGAATGAGGTATTTCAAATGATTTATGGATTTCTTCAGTCAATGCATTCATCACATCAAAATACTCACCAAAGACCTGCGTACTCATCCCATTTGTTTTGGTCTTTATGTTCTCATGTTTATTCAGCCGATCAATAAAATCAAGTATGGCAGGGATAAACTCTTCTTTTAGCGGGTAATAACTGATGTCGACAGAGGTATTCATAAAGTGATTTTTAAAGCTGAATAAGTATTAATAAATAAGATTATCTCATGTCAACGATCTCAAAGTTAGGATATTTTGCTTCATTAAATACAAATTCAAACTCACCTACTTTTTTATTCAAATTGTATTTTTTGATAGTATAAGAATAGGTACTTCCGTTTTTATCAAACATTGAGAAACTGTATATCTGATCCATGCCCTTTTCAATGGCAACTTCTATTTTTGTATAAATTTTGCCTTTCAGTGGAGTCAGCTCAATTAAATCGACCTTTTTCCCATTAATTACATCTTCTTTTAAGTATGTTGACTTATAATTGTCGCTATAAGAATTTAATAAATTAGTAGGAGTAATTGATTCCTCATTTTCCTCAACATCATTAATCATTACTTCCTTGTTTTCTAGTAAAAGGGTCCACATGGTCTTGCCATCCGAAATAACAATTTGTTCAGATAATGTAAGCTTGTATTTATCACCCATTACAAGCAAAACTCCATTCTTGTTGTCGTGGATATCTGCCTCAACATTGACCATAGCAAGTGTAAATTCAACTTCCATGGTTTTGTAAGATTCAGTTTTGGCGATAACACGGTCAAGTATCTCAGTAGCTTTTTTGTCTTTTTGGGCAAAACTCCCAATAGCTATTATTGACGAAATTATAAATAAAAATGTCTTTCTCATTAGATTTTAAATTGAGTTGTTTATTCCTTGTTTAAGTCTTTCAAAAATTGTTCTAAAGCAAATTCATTGGCCACTTTAACCTCTCTTGCTTTACTTCCCTCAAATGGGCCAACTATCCCGGCAGCTTCAAGCTGGTCAATAATTCTTCCTGCCCTGTTATAACCCAATTTGAGTTTTCGTTGTAATAATGAAGTTGATCCTTGTTGCGTTTGCACGATAATATATGCAGCATCTTCAAACAATTCATCCCGGTCGCTAAGATCAATATCCGTGCCACCATTTATGTCATTATCATCTGCATACTCCGGCAGAAGATAAGGTGTTGCATATGCTCGCTGTGAACCTATAAAGTCGGTTATTTTTTCAACTTCATCCGTGTCCAGAAAAGCACATTGCAAACGGGTTAAATCACTTCCGGTAGCTAAAAGCATGTCTCCACGTCCGATCAATTGATCTGCTCCGCCTGTATCCAAAATGGTGCGGGAATCGATTTTTGAAATTACACGATATGCAATACGGGCCGGGAAGTTGGCTTTAATGGTACCGGTAATAATATTGACTGATGGCCGTTGGGTCGCGATGATAAGATGAATTCCAATGGCTCTTGATAATTGAGCCAAACGAGTAAGGGGGTTTTCAATTTCTTTTCCGGCAGTCATAATTAAATCGGCAAATTCATCAACTACCAAAATTAAATAAGGCAGATAGCGGTGACCATGAACCGGGTTTAACTTTCTGGCAATAAACTTGGCGTTATATTCTTTGATATTTCTGACCTGCGCATCCTTGAGCAATTCATAACGGTTATCCATCTCAATGGTTAACGAATTCAGCGTTCTTACAACAAGACGGGTATCAGTAATTATGGCTTCTTCCGAATCGGGTAACTTGGCCAGAAAATGCCTTTCAATTTTTGAGAAAAGCGAAAGTTCAACTTTTTTTGGATCGACAAGAATAAACTTTATTTGGGAAGGGTGCTTTTTGTAAAGCAAGGATACTAAAATGGCATTCAGCCCAACCGATTTACCCTGACCGGTCGCCCCTGCCATCAATATATGAGGCATTTTAGTTAGGTCGACAATAAAACTTTCGTTGGCAATTGTTTTCCCTAAAGCCAGTGGAAGTTCCATTGTGGTATTCCTGAATCTTTCGGAAGCCAATAAAGATTTCATGGAAACGATTTCCGGGTTTTTATTCGGAACTTCAATTCCAATGGTCCCTTTTCCGGGTATCGGGGCAATAATCCGGATTCCCATTGCAGCAAGGCTTAGTGCGATATCATCTTCCAGATTTTTAATTTTTGAAATACGAACGCCCGGTGCAGGAATAATTTCGTACAAGGTTACAGCCGGGCCGATGGTTGCTTTAATCTTGTCAATTTTGATTGAATAGTGATTCAACGTTTCGACAATCCTGTTTTTGTTTTCTTCCAGTTCGTCTTTATGAACGGATATTTGATCGTCGTTATAATTTTCCAGCAAATCAAGTTTCGGAAATTGATAATGTGGCAAATCTAAGGTAGGGTCATATTCTGTGTCGATTCCAAAATGTTCAAATTTTCCGTTGCTGAAATCTTGCTTTTCTTTAAGCGGCTCTTCAATGGTAAGTTCAATATCTTCTTCTCTCATACCAGGTGGAATCTCATTATCGACAATATCAAGATCAGGATCGGGAAATTCATCAAAGTCCTTATTGTTTGATTCATCGTCCGATATCACACCAACCACTTTCTTCTTACTAAAATTTTCATCTTCAGTTACCGAAAATTCAACAGTATTATACTTGTCGTTCGGATAAATAAAGGGGATTTTTTCGCCATCTTCCGATACATCCGAATCCGGTTTTTCTTTGCTCTTGAATGGATTAAAATTAAAGTTGAAAGAAATAACAACATATGCGAACAAGATAAATATCAAACCGATGATTACGCCCGGGACACCAATAAAACCGATAAGTATGAGATTAGCTTGATACCCAAAAACCCCTCCCAATACCGAATAATCAGTATTCATAAATAGGATTCCCATTGTAACGGGGATCCATAAAATAAGAATGAGCGAATGCCAAAATAATTTTGCTAATGGTATGATCTTTAGCCGAAACAATAAATAAAAGCCGTAAATAAAGAGATTTATAGCAAGTATAAATGCAGCTATTCCAAGTGTATCGTTGATAAAAAATTTGGCTAAATAGGCCCCCGTATAACCGGTCCAATTTTGAACTTCGGGATATTGGTTCAGTTTAAAAAAAGTTGCTGAAGCAATTTTGTCGTAATCAGTCCAGCCGGTATAAAAAAAAGAAACAAAACCTATTAAAAGGTAAATAGATGCCAAAATTAAAAAGAAGCCAAAAACACGATGGAATTTGTCGTTTTTTAAAAATGCAAAAGGAAGAAATGTACGGGCACTTCTTATCTTTATTTCTTTTTCTTTAGGAGCTTCTGTTAGTTTCTCCTTAAAAGAATTGCTTTTTAATTGGTTGACTCTTCTAGGCATTTGGTATGAATGTTCAGATAACAATAATAACAAAGGTAATAAAATCTAAATGATAATATTGCCTAAGTATTTAATGTATATGTTTCAGAAATAAATTATTAGAAGCTCCCAAACATTTTTTTGAGTTCATCTTGTGTCATTTCCTTATAATCGCTTGGAATGGCGAAAGCACTATCGGGTACATCTTCGGTTTTTACTTCAGAAGCAGAAAATTTCATTAGCAACCCACGTGTGCTGACTTCATATTGGAGCATTACCCCATTGATTTTGTTAAACAGTGGGTCGCTATAATTAATCCCAGTATTTCCTAATTCTTCCGTATAAAAAACAGTGAAAGTGGTCAGTCCTCCAAAATCTTCAGCATTCACTTCAATCAATGCTTTTTTACAATTGTAACCTGCGATGTTTTTTGTTTCATCACTAATCGACACCCTTAGATTGCTGTATTTTGTACGCTCAAGTTCTATTTCACCAAGAGATTTTTTGATGGCCACTTTTTGCCCCATGATATTCAGTAAATTCACAATAGTTTTCGATTCACTATCAAAAATGGTAATCTGATTACCCATTCCTGTTTTCAATTCGCTTCTGCTTTTGTTGTTTTTTAGAATGAATTTCATTTCACTGGGCAGCATTGATTTCATGGCCGCATTTTCGCCCAGGCCATCGTAATCAATTTGATATAAAATATGACCTGCAAAACCTTTTTGAGCATTACCGGTGAATGAAGCTGATATTGCCAGTATGAAAAGCAATAAAGTTTGGAAAATCTTTTTCATAAACTGTGAATTTAGAATAATCAAGAATGGATGACTATTTTTCGATCTGAATCGCTAATATTTTATCACCTTGTTTAATTTGATCAATTACCTCAAGCCCTTTTACCACTTTACCAAAAACAGTATGGTTTCTGTCAAGATGAGCTGTATTTTGGCGACTATGGCAAATGAAAAATTGAGAACCTCCCGTATTTCTTCCTGCATGGGCCATTGAAAGAACCCCTCTGTCGTGATATTGATTTCCACCATCCAATTCACAATTGATATTATACCCTGGACCACCGGCTCCGGTTCCGTTCGGACAGCCACCCTGAACTACGAAATTAGGAATAACCCTATGAAATGTTAAACCATTATAAAATCCTTTCTCTGATAATTTTACGAAATTGGCCACGGTATTTGGAGCATCTTTTTCGAAAAAATTAACTTCCATATCTCCGTTTACTGTTTTTATGATTGCTTTCATCGATTCAATTTTTTGATTTGTAATTAATTCAATTTGCTTTCCGATTATTATTTTACTGTTCTCATGATTTTATTCCATCTGATTTTTCCTCCAAAAAGAGGTTTGTTTGGATCAAGTGAAAACCAAACCAATGATGCTTTTCCAACAATGTGATTTTCCGGTACAAACCCCCAAACCCTTGAGTCAGCTGAATTGTGACGATTATCACCCATCAACCAGAAATAGTCCATTTTGAAAGTATAAGAATTGCTTTCTACATCATTTATAAAAATTTTGCCGTTTATGATTTCTAACTTATTTTCTTCAAAAACATGGATAATACGTTTGTATAAAGAAATATTCTGTAGGTCGATTTGAACGGTTTCGCCTTTTTTAGGGATGCGAATTGGCCCAAAATTGTCAAAATTCCAGTTGTGATAATCGTCGTGCGGAAAAATGTTTGGATCCTTCACTCCCTTAGCGTCATGTAAAGGTTCTATCGAAATTACATTTGAAAAAGTTTTCATTTCTTTAACTGCATTATCGGTCAGGGTAATATAATATTCACCAACATTTCCGCTGCCAATATCTTCAGTAATTTCCAGCTTTTCTAAAACTTTTGGGTTAAATCGAGTGCCATTGGTGGTAACTTTATATTTAAATTGTCGAATCCCTGGGCTTTCATTCACCACTCCATTGATGTATACCTGACGATCAATAATTTCAAGATCATCACCTGGCATGCCCATGCATCGTTTGATGAAGTTTTCTCTTTTATCCAAAGGACGACTAATGATTTCTCCGAAATTATTTTTATCATTCCACACCCTTTCCCTGCCATAATCCCGAACCATTGAATAATAACTGATGTTACTTTGCCATTTTACTGAAAGCGTATCACCATCGGGGAAATTAAAAACAACCGCGTCATGTCTTTTTACTTTTGTAAAACCCGGAAAACGAAAATAGGGTAGTTTAACACTTTCAATATATGATTTGGTTGATTTTGTTAGTGGAAGCGTATGATGAACAAAGGGAAATGCAATGGGGGTCATTGGCGCTCTTGGCCCATAGCTTATTTTGCTCACAAAAAGAAAATCACCAACTAATAATGTTTTCTCCATTGATGAAGTCGGAATTGAATAGGCTTCAAAAATAAAAATACGAATGATTGATGCAGCTATAACGGCAAATATGATGGCATCAGCCCATTCGCGAACAAAACTCTTTTTTATTTCTTCTCTATTGTCGGGATCAATAAAAACAAATTGTTCCTTAAATCCTAAATAAGGTAAATATAGGAATGGAAAAACTGCCCCAAAGCCGTGTTCCAATAAACCGTTTCGCCCAAAACATTTTAGTAATTCAACAATCATCAACATAAAAACAAATACATTGATGAACGGAATTAATAGAAAAATGTACCACCACATTGGCTTTTTTACAATTTGCAGCCATACATATAAATTGTAAAAAGGGACGAAGGTTATCCAACCCGGCCTGCCTGATTTTTCAAATAATTGAGAAGCGAAAATGGCGGGAATGGTGAATGATAAGGGGATCAAAATGAGTAATAGCAACATAATATTTGAGTTTAGAGAAAAGCGAAATTACAAAAGTTTTAAGAACCTGAAGTTAAAAGATGTTAAGAATGCGAATAGAACCCTTAATTTTACTTAAATCCAAAAACACCCGGGATGCTAACTTGCATTCTTAGCCCCGGAATAGTTTGGTTATTCACAGGCTGATTATATAAATAAGGATCAAACCTTAAGGATAAGTTCGGGGAAACGTGAAATTCAAACAAATGGGCATCAACACTGGCGTCAATAACATTTAATAAATACCAAAACCCGGCAAGGATGTAACTCAATTCCATGTTGCGCCTATAATAATCACGTCCTTGTTTTAATTGATCTTTATTGTATAAATCATAATATTCGTTTGGTGAGGGTTGATCACCTCCTTCTGCAGGGACAAACTCGTAAGCAGCTTTATACAGCTTATATTCTTTTTTATTCATATTAATCATGTATCCGATAACACCAAATCCTGCATAAACAACGGGCACTTTCCAATACTTTTTATTGTAAGCTTGTCCCAAACCTGGCAAGATAAAAGAGTAAATTGTAGCTTTATGCGCTGAATGAGGCTTTTTCTGGGTATTATCAATATCTGCGAACGATTGTGAATGGCTCTTTATATTTGAGATAATGATAAACAAAACGAGTAAAAAAATAATTTTCGTATTCTTTACAGTAGTTCGAAACATTCGCAAGTGCATTTGAGAATAAATCCACAAAATTATAAATTAATTTAGGATTTAATAAGATTTATGATTCTGATGAATTCTTCATCAGAATCGAAAGAAATAACGATGTTGCCAAGACCTTTATTGTTTCTCCTAATGTCAACCTTGGTATTGAAATGCTCGATTAATTGTGCTTTATTCCGTAAATAATCTTCAGGAAGTTGAACGGTCGATTTTTCTTGAATTCTTGGTCTTGATGTATTGGTTCTGACCATTTCTTCAACTTGCCTTACGGATAAGTTTTCCACGATGATTCTTTTTAGGATGCGTAATTTTGTTTCATCGTCGGCAATGTTGATTAATGCTCGTGCATGACCCATACTGATTTGTTCATCTTTTAAAGCAATCTGCAGTTCAGCTGGCAGCTTTAATAAACGGATGTAGTTTGAGATTGTAGTTCTGTTTTTCCCGACTTTTTCGCTCAGTTGGTCCTGAGTAAGCTGGCATTCTTCAATCAGCCTGTTATAACTTATCGCAATTTCAATGGCATTTAGATCTTCCCGGTGAATGTTTTCAACCAAGGCAAGTTCCAGCATTTGTTCATCATTGGCAACACGGATATAAGCAGGTACATGGGTTAGTCCGGCCCTTTTCGCAGCGCGGTATCTGCGTTCGCCCGCAATAAGCTGGTAACGGTCGTAACCAAGTTTTCGAACAGTTAAAGGTTGGATGATTCCTTGTTCCTGAATGGATTTTGAGAGTTCATCAATGGCTAAATCGTCAAATTCGATGCGGGGTTGAAAAGGATTTGTTTCAATAATCCGAACATCCATCATTGCAATGGCACCAACGACATAATTGCCCGATATATCGTTAGAAGTAATATCAGTATCAGGGCTCTGAAGTATAGCATCTAATCCTCTGCCCAATGCTTTTTTCTTAGGTTTCATTCTCCAGATCTATTTTTTTTTCAGATTCATCTACTTTGGTCATTTCATTATTCTGAAGAATTTCACGGGCAAGGTTCAGGTAATTAATGGCACCGGTACTATCAGCATCATGCATGATTATGGTTTCTCCAAAACTTGGGGCCTCACTTAGTCGGGTATTTCTATTGATCAGCGTATCGAATACCATTTGTTGAAAGTGAGTTTTCACTTCCTCAACCACCTGTCTTGATAATCTAAGTCGTTTATCGAACATGGTTAGCAAGATGCCTTCAATATCTAAATTAGGGTTAAGTCGTGACTGTACTATTTTTAGGGTATTTAAAAGTTTTCCTAGTCCTTCGAGTGCAAAATATTCACACTGCACCGGCACAATAACCGAATCGGCAGCGGTGAGTGCATTTACTGTTAATAACCCAAGTGAAGGAGAGCAATCAATAATGATAAAATCGTAATCATCTTTAATTTTATCGGTTACCTTCTTCATCATTTTTTCCCTGTTCGGAAGATTGATCATTTCAATCTCAGCTCCAACCAAGTCAATATGAGCTGGAATTATGTCAAGGTTCGGTGTTTGAGTTGACAGGATAATATTTTTCGGTTCGATATCATCCATGATACATTCATAGATGCTGGTTTTGATGTTTTTAGGATCGAAACCAACCCCGGAAGTTGCATTCGCTTGTGGATCTGAATCAATGATTAGGGTCCTGAATTCAAGAACTGCAAAACTCGCACCTAAGTTTATTGCGGTGGTGGTTTTACCTACACCGCCCTTTTGATTTGTTATTGCGATTACTTTACCCATAAATTTGATTGCGTAAATGCATAAAAGAAAAATTTCTCAGATTACAAAAATATAATTTTTGATCGCATTACTGGAATGTAAACAACTTAAGTTATTAACTGAAAATTAAAAAATGTTAGTAATCTTTGTAAGTGAACCTATTAAGACCTTGTAAATTAGGAAAAGAATTATTTTAGGTTTTATTTTTTAGATTCAACTTCTTCGTCCTCAGTTTCGGACATCAGATCTTCAAATTCAACAGAACCCTGATCCCTATGGTTAGAGCGTTCTTCAGCTTCATCTTCAACAGGAATTTCACCGGTTTCAATAAATTTTACCACATCCCTTAATCCATTTGTGAATTTCTCAAAATCTTCTTTGTACAGAAATATTTTGTGTTTCTCATAAAAGAATTTTCCCTGTTCATTGTTAAAGCGTTTTTTGCTTTCAGTAACCGTGATGTAATACTCATCTGAACGGGTGGCTTTTACGTCGAAAAAATAAGTTCTTTTTCCTGCTCTGATTGCTTTAGAAAATACTTCCTCTCTTCTTTCCTTGTTGTCTGACTCTTCCATTTTTTCTTTAAATAATTTATTCTCGACTATCTGTTAGCAAATATAAAAATATTATTTATAAATGAAAGCAAATATACTAATTGCCGTAAAATAGAATTAAATGGATTATTTGATCATTTTTTCAATAATTCCGACATGTTTATTGAATGATGTTTTGAAATAAAAAGATTAACTTTGCCGTCGTTAAATAAAATTATTTACAGTTCATTTACATATCTATATGCTAAGTAGAAGGCAGTTAAGGATTAAAGTGCTTCAAGCGTTATACGCATTCTTTCAATCAAAATCAGACAGAATGGATTTCGGTGAAAAGCAACTTTTTATAAGTATTGAAAAGATATACGAGCTTTGTTTTTGGCAATTATCATTTATGATAGAACTTGTCGATTTCACAAAAGTGAGGACTGAAGAAGCTAAGCATAAGCATTTCCCTACCCCTGAAAACCTAAATCCAAATACCAAATTCATCGATAATAAACTGATTGAACAAATTCGGAATAATCGGATTTATGAAAAAAAATACGACCAGTATAAAATTTCCTGGGCTGAACAAACTGAAATGATCCGAAGAATATATAAGGAAATCATAGAAAGTAAATACTACGAAAAGTTTATGGCCGAACCCGAAAGGTCTTATGATAGCGATAAAGAATTCATCATCCTTTTAATCAAGAAAGTGATCGCAAAATCAGAGTCTTTAAAACAGTTCTATGAAGATTTGAGTATTTATTGGTCCGATGATTATCATTCAGTTACGGCACTTGTCATCAAAATCATAAATTCATTTACCGAAGAAAGTGATACTTATCATTTGCTACCGGTAATCTATAAAACGGCTAACGAAGCAGAGAATGAAGATGTGGATTTTGTGAAATCCCTGTATCGGAAGACGATTGTTAATTCTGATAAATTAGAGAAACTGATAACCGAAAAAACAGTCAATTGGGAATATGATCGAATTGCGGTAATGGATATCATCATTTTGAAAATGGCCTTAACTGAATTGACCGAATTCAAATCGGTTCCGGTGAAGGTTACTTTGAACGAATACATCGAACTGTCAAAATCATATAGCACCCCAAAAAGTAACATCTTCGTAAACGGAATATTGGATAAACTCATCAATGATTTAAAAGAAAGTAAAGACATTCGTAAAACGGGTAGGGGTCTGATGAATTAATCGTAAATATATAGGTTCCTCGATATAAAAATATTCTGCTAAATTTCTTATCTTTGCTCTGTGCTTTGCTAAAGGCATAAACTGTGTTATTTAATAAACTCTTACTAATAAACTCATCATGGCTTTTGATCTTGAAATGATAAAATTGGTGTATTCAAATTTTGTTGAAAAAGTTGAACATGCTCGTAAAATAGTTGGTCGTCCACTCAGTTTAACTGAAAAAATTCTTTATGCCCACCTCGACCAAGGGTCTACAACAAAACCATATATCAGAGGCGAATCGTATGTTGATTTTCGTCCTGATCGGGTTGCAATGCAAGATGCAACTGCTCAAATGGCATTGTTGCAATTTATGAAGGCAGGCAGAAAAAAAGTAGCTGTTCCTTCTACTGTGCATTGCGATCATCTGATTCAGGCTAAACTTGGCGCAAAAGAAGATTTAAAGATTGCATATACCACCAATAACGAAGTGTATGGGTTTTTGAGTTCTGTATCCGATAAATATGGAATTGGTTTCTGGAAACCCGGGGCAGGGATTATTCATCAGGTAGTGATTGAAAATTATGCTTTTCCCGGAGGAATGATGATAGGGACAGATTCACATACCGTGAATGCCGGAGGTTTAGGAATGATTGCCATTGGTGTTGGTGGAGCAGATGCAGTGGATGTCATGGCAGGGATGTCGTGGGAACTGAAGTTCCCAAAATTAATCGGAATTAAACTCACAGGGAAACTCAGTGGTTGGACCTCGGCTAAGGATGTCATATTAAAGGTGGCAGGAATTCTGACCGTAAAAGGCGGAACAGGTGCCATTGTGGAGTATTTCGGCTCGGGGGCCGATTCACTTTCATGTACAGGTAAAGGAACTATTTGTAATATGGGTGCTGAAATTGGAGCAACTACATCTATATTCGGTTACGATTCAAAAATGAAAGAATATTTGATTGGAACCGATCGTAAAGAAATTGCTTTGTTGGCTGATAAAATCGCCGATTATTTAAGAGGAGATCAGGAAGTTTATCAAAATCCTGAAAAATATTTTGACGTAGTGATCGAAATTGATCTCAGCACTTTGGAACCCCATGTTAACGGACCTTTTACTCCGGATTTAGCTACCCCAATTTCAAAATTTGCACAAGCGGTTAAAGACAATAATTGGCCACAGAAACTTGAAGTCGGACTGATCGGGTCTTGTACAAATTCATCGTATGAAGATATCAGCAGAGCGGCATCCATTGCAAAACAAGCCATCGATAAAAATTTAAAAGTTAAAGCTGAATATACCGTTACACCGGGTTCTGAATTGGTGAGGTTCACGGTTGATCGTGATGGTTATTTAGAAGTGTTCAAGAAAATTGGGGGCGTAGTGCTTGCCAATGCATGTGGGCCTTGTATTGGTCAATGGGCCAGACATGGTGCCGAGAAACAGGAACGGAATTCCATCATGACTTCGTTCAACCGTAATTTTGCCAAACGAAATGACGGAAACCCAAATACACATGGATTTGTGGCTTCTCCGGAGTTAACAACCGCTTTTGCTATTGCCGGAGATCTTACCTTTAATCCCTTAACCGATGAATTAGTGAATGAGGATGGGAAAAAGGTAAAACTAGATGAACCTAAAGGATTTGAAATGCCTGCGAAAGGCTATGCCGTTGAAGATAATGGCTATCAGGCTCCTTCTGCCGATGGAAGTCATATTCAGATTGCCGTTGATCCTAAATCGGATAGATTGCAATTACTGAGTCCGTTCGATGAGTGGAACGGGAAAAATTTTATAGGTTTGAAATTATTAATAAAGGCACAAGGGAAATGTACGACCGATCATATTTCGATGGCGGGGCCTTGGTTAAAGTATCGTGGTCATTTGGATAATATTTCTAATAATTTATTGATTGGTGCAGTAAATGCTTTCAATGGAAAGACCAATGCAGTTAAAAATGATCTGAGCGGAAACTATTTACCGGTTCCGGAAAGTGCAAGAACCTACAAGGCGGCCGGATTTGGCTCAATTATCATTGGTGATGAAAATTACGGAGAAGGATCATCCCGGGAACATGCTGCCATGGAGCCCCGGAATTTAGGGGTAAAGGTTGTATTGGTGAAATCTTTTGCCCGTATTCATGAAACAAATCTGAAGAAACAGGGAATGCTTGCCTTAACGTTTGAAAATAAGAATAACTATGATATAGTGCGGGAAGATGATGTTTTTGACATAATCGGATTAACCGATTTTACTCCCGGAAGGGCACTAAATTTAGTTTTGCATCATTCAGATGGAACTAAAGATAACTTTAATGTAACCCATACCTATAATTGGAGTCAAATAGAGTGGTTTAAGTCAGGTAGTGCCTTAAACCTAATTCGCAAGCAATCGAGTTAGTATTCATTTAATCCAATAATTATGTATTACATTAAAAGATTCCTTATTCTGATACTTGGGCTTATTTTATTTACCTCCTGTGATTGTATTGAAGGTGAAGGGCCTACAGTTAGTGAAACCAGAAATGTTTCAAATTTCGATGCCATTGAATTAGAAGCTTCTGCAAATGTATTTATAACAAAGTCGGATAATTTTGAAATTAAGATCAAAGGACAGCAAAATATTCTGGATATTTTAAGAACCAGGCTTAGAGGAAGGACTTTAGTAATAGAGTATGATGAAGCCTGTGTAATGAATAGCAGAAGTTTAGAGATTTTTATTTCAATGCCGGAAATTACTGAAATCCAAATTGACGGATCAGGAGAAGTTGAAAGCGAAGATGTTTTTATAATGGATGATTTGTACTTGGGCGTTTCAGGTTCAGGTTCAATTGAACTGGAGATTAAATCGACAAGGGTTGAAGCTGAAATTAATGGTTCCGGAAGTGTGTTTTTAACTGGAGAAACAGATCGTTTCATCTCCTCGATTAGGGGATCAGGCGATATCAAGGCAAGTAGACTAAAAGCCGGAAGGGCAAAGGTTCATATTGGAGGATCCGGCAGCACCTATATTTATGCACTTGATGATTTAGACGTGGGTATCAGTGGCTCCGGAAATGTAAATTATTTAGGTGATCCAAGCATTAACACGAAAGTGAACGGTTCAGGCAATGTAAGAAAAATCAAATAGCCTTTTTTTTCTTTTTCATCAAATCTTCGAGAATACTGTTTAATCTAGTGTTATCAATTGGCTTTGGTAAAAATTCATTCATGCCGGCCTTCATGCATTTTTCACGATCTTCATTGAATGCATAAGCTGTTACGGCAACAATGGGTATTTTAGGGTTAAAAAGCCCTGATTTATCTGCCCTGATAAACTTTGATGCCTGAATTCCATCCATTTCGGGCATTTGAATATCCATGAGGATTACATCAAAATCAAATTTCTTCAAGGTTTCAATAGCTTCAAGTCCATTTTCAGTGACAACGCAAGTGTGTCCTCTGCTCTTGAGAAGTCGAATGATTAGTTTTTGATTGAGTTCATTGTCTTCAGCAATCAGAATATGCAAAGATTCACTGCTTGAAACAGGGAAGTTTAAATGCAATTTTCCCTGTTCATTATCACCATTGATTACAGAAGCGGAAGAGGATTCTTTAAATTGAATTGTGAAGTAAAAAGTGCTGCCTTTGCCCTCGATACTTTCAACCCAGATTTCACCCCCCATTTTTTGAACTAATTTTTGAGAAATAGCTAGTCCTAAGCCAGTTCCTTCATACCTTCTTTTGGTAGTTGAATGTGCTTGTGAAAATGATTCGAAGATGTCGGTAAGTTTATCCTGGGTTATTCCAATTCCGGTATCACTAACCGAAAAAAGAATTTTGAATTTCCCGTCTTTAATAATAATCTCATCATATCCTTTTTCGGGAGTTACACTAATAGTGCAACTGCCTTTATGAGTAAATTTTAAAGCATTTCCGATGAGGTTATATAATATTTGCTTAAAATGAATAGAGTCGCCTAAAACTCTTGCAGGAACCTTATTGCCATAATTCAGATTTAAGGTAATTCCTTTAGCATCGGCATTTGCTTTAAAAGAATCAACAACTTCTTTGGTGTTGCTTTTTAGTTCAAATTCTTTATCAACAAACTGTACTTTGCCGGCTTCAATTTTTGATAAATCTAAAATGTCGTTTATGATAGATAGCAAATGATTGGATGCCGTTTGAACCAACTCAAGGAATTCTTTCTGTTCTTCTGTCAGCTTTGTTTCGGACACCAAGCTTAACATCCCAATCACCGTATTCATTGGAGTGCGGATTTCATGACTCATACTTGCCAAAAATTCGCTTTTAGCTTGATTCGCATTTTCAGCCAATTCAATCGATTTTTGAAGTTCTGCTTCTTTGAGTCTTTGCGAATCGGGTAGGTTATTCGCATTATCTAGCATCAATCCCAAGTTAGCTAAAAGCATTTGCGGAATCATGGGCCAGGTTAAAATAAAGTCAATTCCTTTTGCCGAATCAATAACTTTTTGGATGTCATTTTGATCAAATAAAATGAATAAGCTTTGACACCAGAACTTTCTTTTTATCTCCTCAGCTTTCTCCAAAATGTGTTTGTCAGGATTCTCTAGAAGCCAAATAAGGATTTTGGGTTTGTACTGAAGACAATTCAAATTAATTGTATCAATATTTGTGATGTAATGAAAACTAAGATTATTGGATGGAAGCATCGCCGCGAGTTGTTCGCTTAACCCCGGGTTGTTTTCAATTACCAGAATTTGAATGTCTTTCATTCTTGAGAAATTACTTACCTGATTGCTATCGGTAAAGTTAGTGTTTTTTGTATCATGCCAAAAGTATTATACTTGATTCTTTATCTGCCTTTGCGTTCCGCTTCGGCAGACGAGATGACGTGGTTTAATTCCCCGGAGCTTGCTCCGGAAGAAAGGGTTTAGGACTTGCTCTGGGTTTAATACCATTTATTTCTATATTCAGGGGTCCTTCAAAAAATATTAATAATAAGTTTAACAAGTTTTAAAAATTAAATTCAATAGATTTGCGTTATTGATTGTTATGAATATTAATGGTAAATTATTTCGGAAAGTAACCCGCGTTTTGATCTTTTTTTTGATCATTTGTGGACTATTTATTAACAAACTTACTGCGCAAGTTGGTGGAAATACTTCATTCGATTTTTTGAATTTAGTTAGTTCGGCCAGAGTTGCATCGATGGGTGGTGATTTTCTCTCAATTAATGACGGTGATATTGCGCTTGCGCTTAACAATCCATCCCTGATTAATTCAACAATGAACCATCATCTTTCCTTAAGTATTGTTGATTATTATTCTGATATCAATTATGGCTTTGCGGCGTATTCGCATTCTTTCGAAAAATATGGCAGCTTTGTTGGGGCAATCCAGTTTGTAAACTATGGCAAATTCGATTACGCCGATAACACAGGTATCATTAATGGCCGTTTTGGTGCTTCCGAATTGGCAATGCAAATCGGATGGGCCAAGGCAATTACCCCAAAATGGTCGATTGGTTCTAATTTCAAATATGTTTATTCGTCGTTTGAGAGATATAATTCGCATGGCATAGCCATTGATTTCGCAGGCTCATTCTTTGACAACGAAAATGGTTTTTCTTCATCTTTAATTGTTAAAAATGTTGGATGGCAGGTAAAATCATTCACAAGCGGGAACAAGGAAGGATTTCCTTTTGAAATTCAGTTTGGACTCTCAAAAAGGTTAAAGCATCTTCCGTTCAGATATTCTCTTTTAGTAAATCATCTGAATAAATGGAATGTGAGTTACAACAATCCATATGATACGAATAGTGATTATATTTTATTAAATGATGCTGAAAATGCAAATGATGCTTCGTTGAAGTTTGGGGATCAATTATTTCGTCATATCGTGATTGGGGGCGAACTCTTACTATCAGAAAACTTCATTTTACGATTAGGATATAATTATAAACGAAGAAAAGAATTAGGAATTGATACTAAAATGTCAACCGTTGGTTTTTCCTGGGGCTTTGAATTTAAAATTTCCCGATTCAGATTGGCTTATGCCCGTTCCGCCTATCATTTGGCCGGTTCTCCAAATTATTTCACCATCACAACGAATATAGCCGAATTATTTAAACGCTAATTGATCGTACTTCCTGAAATTATTCGGAATTAGCAATTGCTTATTTCATATTTTTACAGTCTAATAAATATTCTATGCAGGTTTTTGTCGATCCTAATTCCGGCTTTTGTGGAGGTGTGTTAAAAGCCGTTAAAATGGCGGAAAAGGAAATCAAAGGTCAGGATCAATTGTACTGTCTGGGCGAAATTGTGCATAATCAGGAGGAAGTTGCGAGGTTGACCGAGAAAGGGATTATATTTATTAGTCATGATGAATTAAAAAGCCTTCGAAATGTCAAAGTATTGATCAGGGCTCATGGCGAACCACCCGAAACTTATCAATTAGGAATAAACAAAAACATTGAACTGATTGATGCTACTTGTAAAGTTGTTCAGCGTTTGCAGAATAAAGTGGGCAAGACCGCCAAAGAAATCAAAAAGGAAAATGGACAAATTGTTATTTTTGGAAAAGCAAAGCATCCGGAAGTTTTAGGTTTAATGGGGCAGTCAAGCGCAGAGGTGATTATCCTTGAAAATGAAGGAGATATTCGAAAAATCGATTTTACGCGCCCCATCCGTTTATTTTCGCAAACTACCATGAGCATGAGTAAGTTTGAGGAGATTAAACTTTTAATTTATTCGAAATTAAATGAATCTCAAAGAAATGATAAGTATTTTTTTGAGGCCACGAACTCAGTTTGTAAGCAGGTTTCTAAAAGAGAAGAAAAATTAGTTTTCTTTGCTAAGAATCATGATGTAATTGTCTTTGTTGGAGGACAAAACAGTTCGAACGCTAAATTCTTATTTGGAATTTGCAAAGAACACAATACCAGATCATATTTTGTGGCAAATGAAACTGAAATTCAAAAAGCGTGGTTTGAAGGTGTTGATTTGGTAGGAGTTAGTGGGGCAACTTCCACACCTCAATGGTTGATGAATGAAGTTGCTGAAAAAATTAAGACGTTTTAAACATGTATCTGAAAAAACTCATATTCACAAATTTTAAAAACTGCGAGCAGGCAGAATTGAATTTTTCCGAAAAAATAAATTGCTTTGTTGGGAACAATGGAGCGGGAAAAACAAATGTGCTTGATGGAATTTATTATTTGTCGTTTTGCAAGAGTTACTTTAATTCAATGGATACGCAAAATATTTTGCACGAAGCACCTTTTTTTGCCATTCATGGCCACTACTCAAAAAATGGGAACAAGGATGATGTTACAAGTTGCATTCAAAAACGTGGTGCAAAAAAGCAATTTAAGCATAACAAAAAAGAATACGAGCGACTTGCCGACCATATTGGAATGTATCCTCTCGTAATGGTTTCTCCGTACGATCGTGATTTAATCAATGATGGGAGTGAAATCAGGCGGAAGTATATTGATGGGGTAATTTCGCAATTCGACCGAAATTATTTAGATCATTTACTCAATTATAATAGAGTACTGGCACAGCGTAATGCTTTGCTAAAAAAAATGGGTGAGTTAAGATCGTTTGATCGATCGCAGATTGAAATTTGGGACAATCAATTAATCAATCATGGTGAGGTGATCTATGAGAAACGAAAGCATTTCCTGGATGATTTTTCCCCTATTTTCCAGAAGTATTTTGAAGTAATAACGAAAGGGAGAGAAAAAGTCAGCATCATTTATGATTCGCAATTAACGGAAAATAATTTGGGCGAATTGTTAATTGATTCGTTTAAAAAAGATTGTATGATGCGTTTTACTACACAGGGTGTTCATAAAGATGATTTGCAGTATAATATTGGAGATCATCCGATTAAAAAATTTGGATCGCAAGGGCAACAAAAGTCCTTTGTAATCGCCATTAAACTTGCTCAGTTTGAGTACACCAAGAATATTAAAGGTTTTAATCCGGTACTTTTGCTCGACGATATTTTTGATAAGCTTGATGAACACAGGGTTGAGCAATTGATTGATCTGGTCAGTAAAAATAATTTTGGGCAGGTTTTCATAACAGATACCCAACAATTTAGGGTGGAACGTTTATTTCAGAAAAATAAAATTGATCATAAAATATTTCTGGTGAAAGCAGGTGTAATTTCAGAAATTGAGAACAATAATTCAAAATAATGATGAGTAAGGGATCAAATGAAATGACGATTGGCCAGGCCATCAAGGAGCTGTTAAAAACTTACAAGTTGGAAGATAAAATGACCGAGGTGAAGTTGATTAATTCGTGGGAAAGCGTGGTCGGTAAAATGATTGCCAATCATACGGTCGATATCAAGCTAAAAAAAAGAAAGTTGTTTGTGAAGATGGATTCAGCTGCAATTACAAATGAACTGACGTATGCCAAAACCAAGATGGTAAAAGCATTAAATAAAGAGGCGGGTGCTGATATTTTGGATGAGATTATATTTAACTAATGGTATTTCCGAAAAATTTAATCAAACAATTCCTCAAAGCTCTGCTTTGGGGTAAGAATCCAGAATTCAGAAGAGGGATTAAAATATCTTCAAAAAAAATTCTGACTTCTGACTACTGTATTCGATATTCCAGATACCTCGCAGCTCTGCTGCGGGGTAGTTCATTTGATCATAACAGCATTATTTTACCTTCAGATCCAAACATTTTTCACCTTCAATAAATGCTTCTAAATGATCGCCTATGTGAACAGGGCCAACGCCTTCAGGGGTACCTGTGAAAATCATATCCCCAATTTTTAAAGTGATGAATTGTGAGACGTAGGAAATTAAATGATCAAATGAAAAAATCAAATCTTTTGTGTTTCCTTGTTGTCTGATTTCATTGTTTACCTTCAAGGAGAAAGCGATATCATTAATATTTTTAAAAACTGATTTAGGTTTAAATAATCCAAGTGGTGCAGATTGATCGAATGCTTTTGCCATCTCCCACGGAATTCCTTTCGCTTTGCATTCATTTTGAAGATCGCGGGCTGTAAGGTCGAATCCAATTCCAATTTCATCAAAATAAGTATGCGCAAATTCCGGTAGGATGTGTTTCCCTACTTTACAAATTTTTAAAACAATTTCAGTTTCGTAATGAATATCTTTTGAAAACTCAGGATAAAAAAATGGCTGATTTTTCAAAATAATTGCGCTTTCTGGTTTAAGAAAAAAGATGGGTTTTGTGGGTAAAGGATTGTTTAATTCTTTGGCATGCTCAACATAGTTTCTGCCAATGCATATAATTTTCATCCGAACAAAATTTATCCAAAATTAAGTGATCCTTGATTAAACCCACGGAGTTTGATAGCCGTTATGACATTTTTTGTTGATAAAGGAAAATCGCTCTTCATCATCCAATCGTAATATGACGGTTCTTGTTTAAAAATATCTTCAACCGATTTGCCTTTATGTTTGCCAAAATTAAAAAGCTCAATATTATGCTCATCAAATATCAAATGGCCTACGAGATCGGCATTGTTTTTTTGTTTTGAAAACTCATGCAAAGTGTGAATATCATTTTTAACCGGAACGGAAATGCTGCCATCCTTGTCTTCGAATTCGGCATTTTGGTATTTCTCTAGTTGGGCTACTAAAATTTCGTAAGTTGCTTTTGTATCTGCTTCTGCACCATGCGCACCAATCAAATCTTTTCCGCAATAAAATTTATAGGCAGCTTTTAGCGTGCGTTGTTCCATTTTATGAAAAATATTCTGTACGTCGATAAATCGGCGGTGCTTTAGATCAAAATTTACTTCGGCCCTGAAAAATTCTTCAACCAAGAGTGGTATATCAAATTTAAGTGCATTATACCCGCTCAAATCACAATTGTGCAAGAATTGATTCAGCTCATTTGCCATATCTTTGAATGTGGGCTTATCTTTTACATCTTCATCCTTAATCCCGTGTATTTCGGTTACCTCCTGAGGAATTGGGATGGTTGGATTTACCAATCTGGTTAAGGTTTTCTGAGTTCCATCAGGCATTACTTTCAGGATGCTGATTTCTACAATTCGATCATTGGTGATATTCAATCCGGTGGTCTCCAGGTCAAAGAAGGCTAAAGGACGCGTAAGATTTAGTTTCATTATTTTAATGCTATTAAATAATGGCTAATTTAATAAAATCGCCGGGAATAAACTGACTTATATCGGCAAATTTGGATCAAAATTTTCCAAAAGTTCTTTAAGCCTTTTTAAATACATCCCTGCCAAAGCTCCATCCACTACTCTGTGATCATAAGCCAGAGAGAAAATCATAATGCTCCTGATACCGATGGTGTCACCTAATGATGATTCAATAACAACCGGTTGTTTGCGAATGGCACCAATTCCTAGAATTGCCACTTGTGGCTGATTGATAATTGGGGTTCCGGTTAAACTGTCGAAACTACCGAAATTGGTAACTGTAAATGTACCTCCTTGGATTTCATCAGGTAAAAGCTTATTTGATCGTGCACGGTTTGCTAAATCATTAACGGTTTTTGATAGCCCCAATAAATTCTTTTCATCTGCGTGTTTTATGACGGGAACAATCAGATTGCCATTTGGCAGTGCCGCTGCCATGCCAATATTCACATTTTTACGGATGATGATTTTTGTACCGTCAACAGAAGCATTGATACCCGGATAATCTTTAATCGCTTTTGCTGCTGCATCAATAAAAATTGGGGTAAATGTAATTTTTTCACCTTCTCTTTTCAGTAAAATATCTTTTACTTTATTTCTCCAATTAACAATTGTTGTAACATCAACATCAATAAAAGAGGTAACGTGCGGTGAAACCTGTTTGGACATCACCATATGGTCAGCAATTAATCTTCGCATGCGGTCCATCTCAATAATCTGATCTCCTCCTGACATTATAACTGCAGGTGCTTCAACAACTTTTGTTGCCGGACTTGCTTTTCTGTTTTTTAGGAAAGAGAGCATATCTTCTTTCGTTACACGACCATCTTTTCCGCTGCCTTGAATAGTGTTTAATTCACGAATCCCAATTCCTTCGGTTTTTGCAATACTCTTGACCAACGGGGAATAAAAACGGTCGGAAGCTGTAAAGTCATTTTCTGATTGAGTTTCTGCCTGAACTACTTCAGGGGTTGTTGATTCTACTTTGACAGGGGGAACAATTAGTTTATCTTTTGGTTTTGGTTCTGAACTCTTTTCTGCATCAATACTTGCCGCTCCGTCCATTTCAATTTGGGCAATAATTTCTCCAACAGGAACAATATCACCTTCTTTAAACATTAATTTGATAATTTTCCCTTCAACAGGAGAGGGTATTTCTGAGTCAACTTTATCGGTTGCAATCTCAAGGATTGCGTCATCTTCTTCTACTAAATCACCTTCAACTTTTAACCATTTGGTAATGGTCGCTTCTATAATACTTTCACCCAATTTGGGCATGATAAGATCAAATTTTGCCATTGCTAATTATATATTTCATTAGAATTAATCAGGTATTAATTCATTGTTTCTTTTTGCAAAGATAGTGATTTTTTTTAATCTGGAATAGTTCTAAATAAAATTGTAATTACTGTCTTCCCAGCTTTTTAAATCCTTGATAGACGATATGCAAATCCTTCTTAAAGTGATAATTTTGTGTGTAATCAATGTTTAAAGCCGTGATCTCTTTTTGGTTATCAATAAATTCTTTGATTCCATCCGTTGTGTGTAAAACGCCCCTTTTTATGACAGGTAATTTTAGGCTGGAATTATCCTGAGGATGATAGCCTACCCAAGAAATTTTATTGATCAACACCCTGAAAATATTTTTAATAAAACCATAAAATGACGGGATTATGAAAAGGCTGTATGGAATTGAGAGAATCAAAACAAATGTAACGATGAGATCGAAGTTTCTTTTGGCCCGAATATTCGATGGATTGCTGATAATATTGATTTTCTGGGTATATAAATCTTCAGTACTTGAGATAGATTTGCTTCCAATGATTGAAAAACTATTTTCGGGGGCAATTTTACAAATAAGGTGTTTGGATTGAAGTGCTGTTATGATATCAATGATTTGCTGATAGCTGATGTCTTTTGAACAAAAAATAAGTTCATTAATATTGAAGTCTTTAACCAGATCTTCGATTTGTGTGATGGATCCAATAAATTTATTGTCATTTATGGTTTTGTTATCAGGAGAAACATATCCGTGAAATTCAGGTTTAATGTCGCTTTGGAGAAGGATGTTTGTAATTCGATTGGCCTCCTCAATCTTTCCAATAATGAATATTCTTTTGGCCGGTTCATGTCCATATTGAATTAATCCCAATCGACCTAAAATCAAGCGAAAGCTGGTTAACGAAGTTAGTCCCCATAAAGCTCCCAATAAAATGATTGATCTGGAAAAGCGCCAGGTTTCATTGAGTAACGAATATCCCAGTAAAATTAAAATGGTTCCGATGACGATTGCCCAAACTATTTTCTTCGGTTTAAATGGTTTGTCATACCCGCCTGAAAAATAAAGGGTTGCCAGCCAGATTAAAATGTAAATTGGAATGATTAGTTGGTAGAACAGAAACGGGTAGGAGCCACCTTCGGGGTAAATGATCAGTGTTTCCCAAATCTTTGTTATGAAAATTATACCCAACCCAAAAATGATAAAATCGAGGATAGGCAGGAAGAATCCATTCAGCATTCTTTTTATTAAGGCGAATGCAGCGCTTGAAATTATAGCTATTCTGATCAGTATAGATAAAGTTTTGGTGTTATTTTTTGAGAAATGTTTTTTTGAAAAAATAAGCATGGCCCTGTAAAAACTATATACATATTCGATGCTTTCTTTTTTTGTGCTTTCTCCTTTATAATGAATAATTCTTGTTTCAGGGAAATAATAATTTTTATAGCCTGCCTGAATAATCCGATGGGATAAATCAACATCTTCTCCATACATAAAAAATTGCTCATCAAAATATCCGGTCTTTTCAAGTACGGATTTACGAATTAACATATAAGCACCAGTCAAAACGTGCACACTTTGAATCTCATCCTTATTGAGCTGGTCGAGGTAATATTTGCCAAAAATTCGGGAAGGAAAAAATAATTTAGATAACCCCGACATTTTATAAAATGCAGCCGCAGGGGTTGGTAAACCTCTTTTTGATTCAGGCAAAAATTTCCCATTCCCGTCAAGCATTTTCACTCCCAAACTACCGGCTTCAGGATGAGCATCCATAAATATGATTGGTTTTGTCAGGCTGTCATTCTCCAATACAGTATCAGGATTTAAAATTAAAATGTATTCACCTTGAGCAATTTTAATTCCTTGATTGCAAGCTTTTCCAAATCCAAGATTGATATCGTTTTTAATTAATTTTATTTGCGGAAAATCCTTGGAAATCATTTCTGATGATCCATCTACTGAATGATTATCAATACAAATAATTTCATAAGAAAGCGTCTTAGCAGCCAATATTACAGAATTTAGACATTGCCTAAAAAAATGCTTGACGTTGTAATTGACAATAACGATGGAAAGTTTCATGTACTTTAGATTCTGGAGTTTGACTGCAGATGATCAAAGATAATGAAATATCGAAACTAACACTTATGGTCTACTGCTTTATTGTTAGCATGGGCAGCTGTAATTGGAATAAATCCCTTTTTGTTAGTTTTTGAGTAAACAATTCTTTTAAGAAACCCCTTTTGTGAGCTGCAAAAGCAATCAAATCAATTTGATGCAATTCAGCATAATTTTGTAATGATTCAAGAAAATTGGATGAAGCAATCATTTCAACGCAAATCAGTTCTTTTTTAATTTCAGCTTTAAAATTCGCACAAAGTAAATTTATTGATTCGGAAGCTTTGAAGTTTTCCGGATGGACCAGGTGAATGCAATGCATTTTGATGTCGAAATTGGAAAGAAGTTCAAAAATAGTCTTAATGATTTTTGTGTCATCATGGAGAAACTCGGTAGGGTAAAGGATATTGTTTATTGGTTTGTAAGTGTAATTCAAAGGGATGGATAAGACAGGAATCTGTGTGTTTTCAATTATTTTTCTTGAAATACTGCCCGAAAAGATACCCTTAGCCGCTTTGCCACTTGATCCGAGCATGATTAAATCTGCCTTATATTCTTCCGCTGCCTTTATAATTTCATCCTCCGCATCGCCACCACTCAAGGCTGACTTTACTTTTGCTTTCGGATAGGCCTCAACAATGCAATTTTCAATATTCTTTAAATCTGATTCTGCTTGCGTTTTTATGTCCTGTAAGATTTTTCTATTAATAAGGGTGTCGGTTTCAATTCCGGTCGGAAAATTGCTTTCAGCAACAAGGAATTTGTCAAAGTAGGAGTGAAATAGAATGATTTCGGCATCAAATCTTCCTGCTGCCCGAATGGCATAATTGCAACAATTCTCAATCCCTTCTGAAAAATCAATTGCTAATAATATTATTTTCATTACAGGTCATATTGAATAAGACAATCTATATAAGGCAAATATAGTCCGAAAAGTTCTCAAAAAAAAGTTTTAGGTTTAAAAGCCAAAAGTCAAACCTGCAATCCCGACCAATAGACCTACAAGGATATTCACAAATTTCATAACAATAAAACTTTTTTTCGATTCGGCTAATAATGGGATTGCTCCATGCCCGTCCTGGACTATTGAATTAGCCAATAGTATACTAAATGGGATGGTGCCTTCAACGAACAACAAAACAAATACAATGTGTGGGCCAGATTGCGGTATGATACCGATAAGCAATGCGATGATTAGGATGCTGAAGAGATTATTTTTGATCCAACTTTCCACATCGATAAAATCGTTTATAAAATGTATTAATAGCAATGTTGCAAATGTCCATAAGAAAATTTTTAAAAAATGCTTCTTAATAATGTGGCCCCATAAATGCTCATTCAGAAAATGATCATTTACCGTAGAAATGATAAACAAAGCGATGATGGTTACGAAAAGAAATGTTGCGCTTACCCAGCTCCACTCAAAGCCATGCGATTCTGTTTCAGGTAAAAGTGGGTCTGATCCATTGCCTGGCATTAGGAAATGATGATCTTCGCCAATTACCCCAATTAATAGCCCAAATAAAAAAAGCAATAGACCAGCCAGTATAATAGCCCTTTGAAAGCTGATGTTTTTGATCTGATCAACAATAATTTTGGGATCGAAGCAAATACAATCACCTTGTTCAGAATGAATTTTTAGATGATTTTCAGGAATGTGCATCAAGGTCCTGTTTTTCATAATGAGAAATATGATCAGTCCTGTGATAACAGAGATCACAAAAATGATTACAAATAGTTTCAAGGCAGATCCAGGCATAATTGCAAGCATTAGAAATGCTTCATCGCCTGAAGTGGCAATCATGGTCGTAACCAATGCGGCAAACCCGTATATTTTGTGTGTATAAAGAGATACTGCTGTATAAGTACCCAAACAACCGGGTATTATTCCTAGAAAGGCAGCACTTAATATTTGCAGCCATCCACTGCGTTGGAGCGGTTTACTCCAATTGCCTCGAGTTCGTACATTTATATATTCGATAATCAACATCACAACCAGCACAAAAGCTGTAATCATGATGGTATCTTTCAATATTCCTATAAACATGTTAGGTGTTATTTTGAATTGGTAAAAATAGCTGATTTTTTTAAAATTTCTGTAGTAATATTTTTTTATTTAAGAAAAGGCTTTTACATTTGGGTAATTAAATACTTCTTATACTAAATAGCACATGTCAAAAATTGTAACTCTTTCAGAAGCTGCATCCATAGCCTTACACGGTATGATATTAGTTGCACAATCAGATAAGATGATAAATGTTGTACAAATTTCTGAGATGACATCAAGTTCAAAGCATCATGTTGCCAAAGTCTTTCAGCGATTAGTGAAAGAAAAATTTATTGAATCTCATCGGGGTCCATCCGGTGGATTTACGATGAAAAGAAAACCTGATGAAATTACACTACTTGAAATTTACGAAGCCATTGAAGGAAAAATTGAGATTCTGGCGTGCCCGATCGAAAAACAAATCTGTCCATTTGATAAGTGTATTCTAAATAGTGTTACCCGCGACATGACAATTCAGTATCGGGATTATCTTCAGGGGCAAACACTTGCGATGTATTTGTGATCCTTTTCCTTATTTAGAATCCAATTACCCGAATAAAATATCTGAATAAATTATTCTTTGAATTTAAAGAATTACGTATATTAGCGTAATCAAATACTTAAATAGCGTAATTAATAAAATTTGTTCAATATTTTAGGGTCAAATCATTAAAAACAGCAACATCATGAAACGGGAAATCATAAAAATTGATGAAGAAAAATGCACAGGGTGTGGATTATGCATCCCTGGTTGCCCCGAAGGTGCCTTACAAATGATTGATGGTAAGGCCAGGCTGGTTAGCGATTTGATGTGCGATGGTTTAGGTGCTTGTATTGGTGAGTGTCCCGTAGGAGCGATTGAGATTGAGGAGCGGGAAGCAGAGGCTTACGATGAAACAAAGGTTATCAAAGAAATTATAAAAAAAGGGAAAAATACAGTCATTGCCCATTTATCACATTTACAGGATCATGGTGAATTCGGATACTTAAAACAAGCTACCGATTATTTAATATCAGCTCAATGCGAATTAGATTTTGATTTAGATGAAATACTTATGAAGGATCATAAAAAGGAGGACCCCAAAATTAATGTGACACAACATCATGAACATGGACATGGCTGTCCGGGTTCAGCAATGCGCGATTTTAAAGTTGACGAAAAACAAATGAACGCAGCGGCTCAGAGTTCAAATGATAAACAACCATCAACGTTGCAGCAGTGGCCGGTGCAAATGCATTTGGTTAATCCCAATGCCCCTTACTTCAGAAATGCAGATGTATTATTGGCTGCTGATTGTGTTGCTTTTTCAATGGGTAATTTTCATAGGGATGTGCTAAAAGGCAAAGGCTTGGCAATTGCTTGTCCAAAGCTGGATCAAGGGATGGATATCTATGTTGATAAGCTTAGGCAAATGATTGATGTCGCCATGATTAATACTTTACAGGTAATGATAATGGAAGTGCCATGCTGTGGCGGACTCATTCACATGGCAAAAAAAGCATTGGAAGGAGCGTCACGAAAAATCCCGATTAAACAAACTGTGGTCAGTATAAGGGGAGAAATACTTAGCGAACAATGGGTCTGATTCCCTCTGTTGCTTTGATTATCAATTTATTCTGATAATAAATAACTAAATAAAAAAACTTGTAAAACAAAATATATTATGGAAACCAACGAATTTAAAAAAGCACATATCTTCAAATTTGAAGAAGAAGTAGATTATTCAAGTGGCTCTATCATCAGCAAAAATGTGCTGAAAAATCCTGCCGGAAATGTATCCTTATTTTCATTTGATAAAAATGAAGGACTAAGTGAACATACTGCACCGTTTGACGCAATGGTACAAGTGATTGATGGAAAAGTTGATATAAAAATTGGGGGCGAATCGCATATCGTATCAAAGGGAGAAACCATTATTATGCCTGCCAATATCTCACATTCGCTAAAAGCAGTTGAAAAGTTTAAAATGATTTTAACAATGATCAAGGGTTAAGCACCCTTTTTTTGCCCTATTTTTCTGTATTTATTAAGATTTTATAAAAATAACAACAATGAGTGAACTAATTAATAATTCGCAAAAACGAAAAGAATTACTCAAACACATGATTTTGCAACTTCATGAGGGCGAAGCACCGGAAGAAGTAAGGGGACGCTTAATCGAATTGATGAAAAAAGTACCTTATGGCGATGTAGTAGAAGTTGAACAGGAGCTCATTTCAGAAGGAGTCCTTGACGAAAAGGAGGTCTTGAAATTTTGTGATATGCATACACAAGCCCTGGAAGGAGCTATTGATTTGAGTGGTGCCAAAGAAATTCCTATAGGTCACCCGGTTGATGTTTTCACTAAGGAAAACCTGGAATTAAAAAAAGTAATCAATCAAATCAGGAATGTTTTTACTGAGTTTGATGGACTTGCTGATGATCATATTCCATCAAAATTTATGAAATTAAAAGGACTGTTTAATGCATTGATGGATGTTGATAAACATTATCGACGTAAGGAAAATTTATTATTTCCTTATCTTGAAAAATATGGGATTACCGGGCCGCCTAAAGTAATGTGGGGCAAACATGATGAAACCAGGGGTTTTTTAAAAGCTGCCTTAGAAACACTTGATATAACAGAAGGCATTTCTCTTGATGAAGTAAAGGTGTTAATTGAAATGGTATTATCGCCGGCATTAAGCGCAGTTGAGGATATGACTTTGAAGGAAGAAGAAATCCTATTTCCGATGACCATGGATAAACTTACAGACATTGAGTGGTATGAAATTCAGGAACAGACTTTGGAAATCGGATTTTGCCTTTACGATCCGAAAGAGGAATGGAAACCTGAAGGAATGGTTCAGAAAACAAATGCTTCCTCCGAAGATAAAGAAATGATTCAATTATCAAGCGGAAGCTTTACCAAAACTGAACTAGAAGCCATTTTAAATTCATTACCTATTGATATGACCTTTGTGGATAAAAATGAAAAAGTGAAATATTTTTCCCAATCGGAAGAAAGAATCTTCGACCGAAACCGGGCCATCTTAAATCGGGATGTTAAACTTTGTCATCCGCCATCAAGTGTTGGGATTGTCGAGGAAATTTTGAAAGATTTTAGTTCGGGAAAACAAAGCAAAGCTCCATTCTGGATTCAGATGGGGGGTAAATTTATCCACATCGAATACATCGCATTGAATGATAAAAGCGGAAATTTTATAGGCACCTTAGAAGTGTCTCAAGATTTAACCGCAAAAAGAAAATTAGAAGGAGACCAAAGACTTTTATCTTATTCGAAAAATGAGTAGCTGTATGAATAACGCAAATTTACAAATAATACCTAAAACAAATATAGGGGAACTTCTTGATCATTTTCCACAATTGGAGGAAGTGTTAATTGAGATGGTTCCCACTTTTAAAAAGCTGAAAAATCCGATTTTTAGAAGAACCATTGCTAGGGTAACCAGCTTACAACAAGCTGCTCTGGTTGGAGGCATTGCATTAGATCAGTTAATTAATAATTTACGAAACAAAGTAGGACAAGAAAATATGGATCATTCACACCCGACAAATATCGAAAATACGGTTGCACCAGCTTGGTTTGCTACCGACAAAATTGAATACACTTTTGATGCACGCGAAATTATCGCCGATGGTGGCCATCCGCTGCCAGAGGTTGTTGCAGGAGCTTATAAAATTGAAAAGGGACAAATTTATGAACTTATTACGCCTTTTCTTCCCGCACCACTTATCGATAAGGTAAAAGCCATGGGTTTTCAATTCTGGTCGAAGCAAGAGGGACCCGTTTTTTATACTTATTTCTTTAAAGGCTAAACCTTATTTGCCCGGATCAAGCTTATGAAGAAGAATCGTTTCCTTAAATTTTTAAAGTGGCTTCATAGATGGCCCGGACTGATTGCTGCCTTCTTTTTGTTTTTCTGGTGTTTGTCAGGTATAGTTTTAAATCATCGGCAAACTTTTGCTAATTTTGAGGTAAACCGGAAATATCTGGCAGGTGAATATCAGTATAAGAATTGGAATAATGCTTCACTAAAAGGATCGATCCAGATTAACTCGGATAGTTTGCTAGTTTATGGCAATATTGGTGTTTGGCTCACTGATTCTTCCTATTCAAGCTTTACTGATTTCAATAAAGGTTTCCGTTCTGGGATTGATAACCGAAAAATATTTAAGTTATTAAAAACCGAAAATGGGAGTTTATTAGCGGCAACTCTATTTGGTTTGTACATTTATCAGAATGATGGGTGGCAAAAAATAAAATTGCCCGTTGATGAAGAACAAACAGTTGGACTGGCATTCGCCAACGACTCTGTTTATGTGATGACACGCTCTCATATTTTAGCATCAATAGATAATCCGGGTAATTATCAATTCTCGGAAATTAAAGTTTTTGCACCTTCTGGTTACGACAATAAAATAGGCCTTTTTAAAACTTTATGGGTAATCCATAGTGGCGAGATTTATGGTAAGATTGGGAAATTAATTGTCGATCTGGTGGCAATTGTTTTTATTGTTTTGGCCATTACAGGATTGGTATATTATTTTTCTCCCGGTATTATTCGCAGACGAAAAAACAAAGATAAGGACAATAGTAAAATTAAACAGTTTAATAAATTTTCGATCAAATGGCATAATAAAATCGGAATCTGGCTCGCAGTGCTCTTGATGATTACTACCATAAGCGGAATGTTTTTACGACCGCCAATGCTTATAGCCATCGTCAACTCGCGTGTAGCAAAGTTAAAATATACGAATCTTGACAATCCAAATCCTTGGTTTGATCGATTCCGCGACATTCTTTACGATGAAGAATTGGATCGCTTTTTAATCGGTACGGTCGAAGGAATTTATTTTTCAGAGGATCACTTTAAATCAGCGCCTGTTTTAGCTCCGGTGCAACCTCCCGTTTCGATTATGGGGATTAATGTTTTTAAAAAAATTGGACTTGGTGATTACTTGATAGGCTCTTTTTATGGGCTTTATCGTTGGATACCTGATCATGGATTTGTGCAGGATTATATTTCGAAATCAACCCAATTCAATATCGATAGGGCAGGTCCACCCATAGGGCAGTTTATGGCGGCTGGTTTCATTGAAAAAAATGACGGAGCGGAATACCACATTGATTATAATGCAGGCATAATTCCTTTAAATTCAAGAGTGAAATTTACCGAAATGTCATATCAAATGCTTCAAAAATCGCCAATGTCTTTATGGAATTTTGCCCTGGAAGTTCATACCGGGCGCTTCTTCAAGTTTATTTTTGGTGATCTATACATCCTTATTATACCTATCCTTGGTTTATTAGCTTTTACGACTATTTTAAGTGGAGTCGTGGTTTGGATCAAGCTTTATGTGCGCAAAAAGCGTAAGTAATTTGGATTCAATATAAATTGACTTAATCTGCCAAATATTGTCAAATTGAGGTGTTTTTTAATGTGATTTTTATGTAAATTTGATTACGAAAAAAAGTACAGGAATACCTAAATTTAGCGCGATTTTTTTATATCAAATGAGATCACGATGTTCGAATTACTAAGATTTCTTACTCCGCCAAAAGGTTGGAAAACGATAGCAGCGATAATTGCAGGATCAATTGTTGGAATCAGCTTGTATGCTTTTTACACTTCAAATGCCATTTCCTATCTTTCTGATGATCCCGCAACTTGTGTTAATTGTCATATCATGGCTCCTGAATATTCAACATGGGGCCATAGCTCGCATCGCGAAAGAGCAGTTTGTAACGATTGTCATGTTCCGCATAACAATGCTGCAAATAAATGGTTTTTTAAAGCGAAGGATGGAATTCGACATGCCACCATATTCACTGCTCGTTTGGAACCACAAACCATCTTCATCAAATCGGCCGGAATAAAAGTAGTTCAGGATAATTGCGTACGATGTCATCATGAGTTAATTACGGAATCAAAATTATTGGTACAAACGGAAGTGTTTCATAATCAGTTCAAGGACAGATTATGCTGGGATTGTCATCGGGAGGTGCCACACGGCAGAGTGAACAGTTTATCGAGCGTTCCATATGCAAGAGTTCCGGTTTTATCAAGTCCGGTTCCTAAGTGGTTAAGAACAGATCAGGAAAAGAAATAATATAATAAGTATAGAAATGAAAAGAGCTAATCAAAATTCAAATCGAAAGGCCTGGGTTAATTGGGTTTTATTTGTGGCCAGTATCGTGGTTGTTTTCTTGCTGGGACTTTTAGCCTCGTCAATTACTGAGCGTAGAGTTGAAGCAGTTTTTGCTTATCAACCAAGAGTTAAGTTAAGTGAGTTCGAGCCTCGAAATAGCGAATGGGGTAAAAACTATCCTATGGAGTATGAATCCTACATGAAAACATCCGACACCTCTTTCCGTACTTTATATAATGGGAATGCCGTGATTGATATGTTAGAAGTTGATCCCAGGTTGGTTGTACTTTGGGTAGGATATGGATTTTCGACAGATTATAAACAAGGCCGTGGACATTTTTATGCCATTGAAGACACCAGAAATACATTACGAACAGGTGGGCCAATCAAACCGGCTCAAGGACCTATGCCCGCAACATGCTGGACTTGTAAAAGTCCGGATGTTCCTAGACTTATGAAAGAAAATGGAATTGCTGAGTTTTATAAAGGGCAATGGGAGGATAAAGGAGCAGAGATAGTGAATTCAATTGGATGTGCCGACTGCCATGATAATGAAACCATGGATTTACGTATTACCAGGCCAGCTTTAATTGAAGGATTTCAAGCGATGGGTAAAGACATCGGGCAGGCCAGCCATCAGGAAATGCGCTCATTGGTTTGTGCACAGTGCCATGTTGAATATTATTTTAACAAGAAAGTTCCTGTTGAAGGCGTTCCTTATTTAACCTTTCCATGGAAAAATGGCCAGACAGCAGAAGATATGCTGGATTATTATAACGAAATTGGATTTGCAGATTGGACACATAGTTTAAGTAAAGCGCCTATGCTAAAGGCACAACATCCCGGATATGAAGTTTATCAAACCGGAATTCATGCTGAAAGAGGAGTAAGCTGTGCTGATTGCCACATGCCATATCAAAGCCAGGGCGGGCAAAAATTTACGAATCATAAAATGGTAAGTCCACTTGATAACATCTCCGCATCGTGTCAGGTATGTCATCGTGAAAGTGAATCTACCTTAGCTAAAAATGTTTATGATCGTCAGATGAAAGTTATTGAAATTCGTGATCAGGCGGAAGTTCAACTCGTTCGTGCTCATGTTGAAGCGAAGGCTGCGTGGGATGCCGGGGCTACCGAAGTAGAAATGAAAGATGTATTGCAAAAAATCAGGGCAGCTCAATGGTTCTGGGATTATGTTGCTGCCAGTCATGGTGGATCGTTCCACTCACCACTTGAAACCTCAAGGGTAGTTGGCAAAGCGATCGACAATGCGCAGGAAGCAAGGATTTTATTGGCACGTGTTTTAGCCAATCATGGAATAAATAGTGAAATTCCTTATCCTGATATTGCCACAAAAACCAAAGCTCAAAAATTTATTGGTTTACCAATGGAGAAACTTATTCAGGAGAAAGAGGAGTTTAAGAAAATTGTATTGCCTGAGTGGGATCGGAAAGCAAAAGAAAGAGAGGCAGGTTACAAGTAGAATTGTAACCTAAATCGGTAAATTAACAAACCCACTCTGACCTTTTAAAGCAGGGTGGGTTTGTTATAAAAATGAACTTCACTCTAATTCGCACAAAAGTTTATATGAGGGCTTATCTCACCGTAAGTTTTACATTATAATAACCTATGGCAGCCGTGGTAGATACTTTCACCACCCAGGTTCCGGCAAAATCTTTTTTATTTTCATCGGTATAGGCGTTAATAGTCTGGTTCCAGTTCAGGCTTTCTTCACCATCAATTTCTAATGATTTAAATTCTTTGCCGTTTGGTTTGTTAATCATGATTTTGATACGGCCTTCTCTTGCTTCTGCTGAAATGCGGATTTCCAATGATTTCTGTTCCTTATCGAACTCCATTTCATATGATCGTTCAATGTTCTTTTTTTCATCAAATTCTTTACGAAAGGATAGCGTAGAGTTTTTCGTATTATCTAGTAATTGAAAATAATTATCGGAAGAAGCAGACCATGTAGTACCTGAAAATGCCTTGCCTACTGTTCTCATTGAAGGAGCAATGATACTGTCCATATTATATAAATGTTTTCTCGCTTCCTTGAACTTCTCAATTTCTTGTTCTTCTTTTGATTTGCTGGTTCCGGTTGATTGGCTCATTGCTAAGCCCGGGGCTACGAATAAGCAGATAATTAGGATAATTGTTGCCTGTGTTTTCATTTGTATAAAATTTAATTATTTAAAATATTTTTATGATGTAAAATTAAATACTCAATTCAAGATATGATGTTAATGCTTGGTTAACGTTTGGTTAATGCGTTTATAAATTGGGAAAAAGCATTAATTTTATTCAAAATTCAACAAATGAGTTCTAAATGATAATTTCTGTAAAATGATTCATTCGTTAATAAATCAGATGTTTAGCATTCAGTTTTTAATAAAGTAATTGTTAATGAAACCACACATCATCGTTAGTGCTTCCTTGTTTGCATTAATTGTATTTTTATCGATTCAATTTTATACCATCATCAATGTATATCAAGTGAGATCGCATGATTTTGATACAAGATATAATCAGGTAATCCGAGAGGCTATGGATGAGCTTAATGATTATTCGCCGGAACTTGGTCTTGATTCGATGTATTGGTACATGGATAAAATCAGTTTTTATTTTAAGGGAATTGGATATATTAATGATCCTAAATTATCAGATTCTCTGAAGGCGACATTTTATGATAATGTGATGAGTATCATGACAGTTACGGAACCTTTCAGTAATAGGATCAGTTATAAATTAAATCAACAGAATATGGATCCAAATTTACGGGCTGGATTTATTATTCACGATTATACAGTCATTAACGATTTTGATGATTTCCCAATAGTCAGGAATGATACCCTAATTCTTGGAGATGTGAATTCAAGGGTACTCAATCAAAATCTTCAGGGCGTGCTTCTGGATAATTTCCGGGTCGAACGAAGTTTTTTCTCGGTAAATTTTGATGTTTATGTTGACTTTACCAGAAAACGTCAGGTAATATATAGTGAAATGATAGGAGTTCTTGTCCTCATTACGGTTTCAATTTTGATCATCAGTCTGGTATTTTATTTTACCCTCAGAAATTTAATGAAACAGAAAAAGATTTCTGATTTAAAATCAGATTTTATCAATAACATGACGCATGAATTAAAAACACCGCTATCTACAATTTCACTTGCTAACCAAGGTTTGTCGAACGAAGATATAGTGAAGAACCCGCTTAAGATTAAAGAGTATTCGAACATAATCTCCCGTCAAAATAAACACCTAACACAAATCATTGATCAAATACTGGATATCAGCATGTGGGAGAAGCAAAAAATTAATCTTGTACTCAAACAAATCGATTTTGTCCATTTTTTAAATGAAAAAATTGATAGTTTTAAGTTGGTGCATGAGGAAGTACAGATAAAAACATTCATCCCACGGAGTGCATTTTTTATTTACGCTGATGCATTTCAGTTGTCAATAGCCTTAAATAATTTATTGGATAACGCGGTTAAGTATAAAAGAGGTGAATTAAATCTTATCATTGATTTAATTGTTAATCCGGATGAAATGATTTTAAAAATCAAGGATAATGGGATCGGGATCAATCCGAATGATCAGAAACATATCTTCGAAAAATTTTACAGGGTTAATACTTCATCCGTGCATAATACCAAAGGATTGGGTTTGGGTTTGTTTTACGTTAAAAGTATCATTGAAGCACATGGAGGAGAGTTATGGTTGGAAAGTGAATTAAATATAGGTACTACATTTTTTATCAAATTAAAAAAATAACAAATGAGTCGATTACTATTAGTCGAAGATGAACGGGATTTTCGCAATTTGTTGACCTCTTTTTTACAAATGCAGAATTTTGAAGTGATAACTGCCGAAGATGGGGAGGATGGCTGGAATAAATATAAAACCAGCAGACCTGATCTTTGTATTCTAGACATCATGCTTCCAAAAAAGGATGGTTTTTCGCTTGCTGCCGATATTAAAAAAGATAATCCGGATATGTGGATTGTTTTCCTGACAGCCAGAAATTTGAAAGAAGACCGGCTAAAAGGATTGGCAATTGCAGACGATTATATTTGCAAACCCTTTGAAATAGAAGAGTTAGTGCAACGTATTCAAAATCTACTGAACAGGAAAACCAAAATTGGTCCCAATGAATTAAATGAGTTTAGCGTTGGTAAGTTTATCTTTAATTTCGGAAGCTTAAAACTAAAGGGTCCTGATCAGGTTCATTGTTTGACATTGCGTGAAGCCGAACTTCTTAAATATTTGATCGAGCATCTTAATCAAACCGTAAAACGTGAAAATATTCTTTCTGATCTTTGGGGAAATAATGACTACTTTTTGGGGCGATCAATGGATGTTTTTATCAGTCGACTTAGAAAATATTTCCAAAGCGATCCGTCAATTAACTTAGAGACCATCCGACGAGTAGGATATATCCTCAAGATTGTCGATTAATTCCATTCAAGATACCATTAATTAAATCATTTTTTCTAAATTCGTAGACGAAAAAATTATAAAATCAATCCGATGAAAAAGTTATTTAAATTAACCAAATTATTTCTGCTAACAGGAATTGTATTTGTTGGTCTTGGTGCTTCTGCACAAAATCTGGAACAACTAAGCAAAGACATTAAGTCCTTGAAAAATGATAATAAAAACCTTGATCATCGTCTTGATGTTATGGAAAAATCAATTGATGATTTGCTTTGGTTTCAAAGAGTGGGAGATGTTGCCTTTGTTGATAAAGTATATATGTATGGGCCACCTGCAGCTAATGAGAAAAACCCAACTGGTCAGGGGGCAGGCAATCCTACCAAATTTTGGGCGTACATTTTTATTCCTAAAGATATTGATGTAAATAAAAAGTACCCTTTACTTGTTTTTCCACATGGTGGAGTTCATGCTAATGTCACAACCTATTACACCCATATTATTCGTGAGATGGTATCTCAAGGCTATATCGTAGTAGCTGCCGATTATCGAGGAAGTACCGGCTATGGCAAGGGCTTTTATGAAAAAATTGATTACGGAGGGCTTGAGGTAGAAGATGTGGATGCAAGTAGGGCCTACATGGTTGAAAATTACGAATTTGTGGATAAAGACAGAGTTGGGTTAATTGGTTGGAGCCATGGTGGCTTGATCACTCTTTTCAATCTTTATGATCATCCTGAAAGCTATAAAGTTGGTTTTGCAGGGGTACCCGTAAGTGACTTGATTGCAAGAATGGGTTATAAAAATCAGGGTTATCGTGATTTATTTTCTGCAGATTATCATATTGGAAAACCTGCTGATGAAAATGTTGAGGAATATCGACGCAGATCACCAGCCTGGCATACCGAAAAATTAAAAACTCCGCTATTAATCCATACCAATACCAACGATGAAGACGTGAATGTTTTAGAAGTTGAACATTTGATCAAATCGTTGAAAGCCGATGGTAAAAAGTTTGAGTATGAAATTTTTAAAGATATGCCCGGTGGCCACTCGTTCGACCGCATTGATACCAAAGCAGCAAAAGAAATACGGGTAAAAATTTATAAATTCCTTGCGGGATATTTAAATCCACCAAAACCTATTAAAACCTTAAAAGAATTACATAAAGCAGGCTATAAATATTAGGAATAGCTTGTTTTCACTCTTGGGAGGAAATGTTCAGCAGATAGTTATCTCTGAATATTTCCTCCTTCTTTTATTATGATCCGCAACGTATATCTAATGTTTTAAAAGATATTATATTTGTTGCAACTAATATGCACCAATTGGAATTATTAAAAAATAGAACTCATTTATTCTCATGTCTTCTGATAATTGTATTAGGAACTATTATCTATTCCAATAGTTTTTATGGAGAGTTTCAGTTCGATGATGGCGTGCATATTGTTCAGCAAAATAAGTTTAATGATCTTTCCCTGTATTCAGAATTTTCAAGTTGGACCAGAATTAATGATCGCCCTTTGTCATATTTTACGCTAGCTATAAACAGATCATTAAATGGAACAAACGTATTCGGCTACCATGTCTTTAATTTGATGGTTCATCTTCTGACAAGTATTTTGGTCTACTTCTTCACACTTTTATTACTTTCTCAAAAGGTAGTCCATTCAAATAAAATCATAGGAAAAGAAAAACTCACTGCATTATTTATCGCATTGATTTTTTTGTGCCATCCGATTCAAACACAGGCTGTGAGTTATATCATTCAACGAATGACTTCTCTGGCAGGGCTTTTTTATATTGCATCAAGTTTTTTTTATTTAAAGGCAAGGTTGTCGCAGGTGAAAGGGGAGTTATATATTAAGTTTGTATCTTTTTATGTTTTAACGATTATTACAGCGATCGCATCGGTTCTTTCCAAACAAATTGCAGTTACTTTACCTATTGCTTTTTTATTGATCGAATTCTTTTTTATCAGAAATAATGAAGGAAAACGGTTTAATAAATTATTGCTTACCGGAGTTATTGCTATTTTGATTTCATCTTTTGTAGTCATTCTTGGAGGACTTCTTCCCAAAGAAACAGAAAGTATTAGTCGATACGAATACTTTATTACCCAAATTCGGGTAATTGTAAAATATGTTCAGTTACTTGTCCTGCCGATTTCACAAAATTTGGATTATGATTTTGTGATTTCCAAATCATTGTGGGGGATAGATGAGTTGATTAGTGGCGTTGTTGTCATCAGTTTGCTGGTTTCTGCTTTTACGATCTACCGCAAACACCCATTAATTTCATATGGAATTGCCTGGTTTTTTATAACGCTTATGGTTGAATCGAGTATCATTCCGATCAGGGATGTAATATTTGAACATCGTTTGTATTTGCCAATGATGGGATTTGCGATAATTCTGGTGCTTGCGCTCATTGAGCTATTGAGAAAAATTAAGCAAGGCCAATTAATTATGGTTTTCTCCTTAATTATAGTGGTATATGGCTGTTTAACACTAGTTCGAAATACAGTATGGAAAACAAAACTTGCATTATGGTACGACGTGGTGCAAAAGTCACCTGCAAAAGCTCGACCACATTTAAATCTTGGCATTGCATATTTTCATTTGTTTAAGCCGGTGCCTGCCATTGAGCAGTTTAATATCGCTAATAAAATAGAACCTGAGAACGATCAGGTTTATTACAATAGGGCAGAGGCACTTCTGGTTCTTAACCGAACAGAAGACGCCATCAGGGATTTAAATCAGTCAATTTCACTCAATGATAAATTTGCTGAAGCATTCGATACCAGAGGTATTGCAAGACTACGAATGAAAGATTTTGATGCTGCAATTGATGATTGTTCAAAAGCTATTGAATTAAAACCCGAACTTGAGTCAGCTTGGTTTAATCGGGCAAATGCATATTTATTTAAAGGAGAAATCCAAAATGCACTCAATGATTTAAATAAAGCCATTCAACTAAATCCGAATTTTGCAGCTGCTTTAAATAATCGTGGTCAGGTGATGTTGAACCTTGGGAAATATGAAGATGCAATCATTGATTTGAATAAAGCCCTTGAAATTGAACCGAGACTAAGCAATGCATACAATAACAGGGCAAAGGCTTTTTATGCAATTCGTCGGTTTGATTTATCCATAAAAGATTTAAACACTTCATTGCAATTCAATGCAAAAGATGGAGAAGTATTAAAACTCCGTGGAATTTGTTATCTTGAACAAAATAATTTTGAACAGGCATACAGTGATTTTTTGAAGGCAATGGAATATGGAGCTCAGATTGATGAAACCTTATTGGAGAATTGTAAGCAGAGGTTAATAATTCAAAAATAATAATGATGGAAAAAGTTTTGGTGATCATTCCGGCATTTAATGAAGCCGCAAGCATTGTGGAGGTTATATCTGCCATTAAGCAGGAATATCCGACCTTTGATTTGTTGGTTGTAAATGACGGTTCTGCTGATGAAACCGGAAAGCTTGCCGAAAAAACAAAATTGGCATCTGTGATTAATCTACCTTATAACATGGGAATCGGGGCAAGTGTGCAAACCGGTTTTAAATTCGCGAAAGAGCACGATTATCCAATCGCTCTGCAATTTGATGGTGACGGTCAGCACATGATTGAGGAGATTATTAAAATAATTAAACCCATCATGGCAGGAGACGCAGATTGTGTGATTGGATCCAGGTTTATACAGAAAACCCAAACTTATCAACCCAAATCATTCAGAATGATTGGCATATACGTATTGAGGCTCTTTAGCTATTTCTTTGTCAGACAACGGATTGCCGATCAAACATCCGGTTTTAGGGCTTATAATCGAAAAGCGATTGAATTTTTAGCGACACATTATCCGGTTGATTTTCCGGAACCTGAACTTATTATCCTGCTAGGTAAAAATGGGTTTAGAATGAAGGAGGTATTTACCCAAATGCGTGAGCGGCAAGGCGGCGTGTCTTCAATCCCAACCTGGAAGGGCCCCTATTATATCGTTAAAGTTTTATTATCAATGGCCATGGCGGCCTTAAGGTCAAAAAAATTAAAAAATTAAATTAGAGTGTCATGGATAACAGGATACAAATAATTGCCATCGCAGGAAGTGTTTCACTTTTAATCTTTATCATTATTTTAATCCGGCAACATCGTTTAAAGGAAGAATATTCCATTCTTTGGTTGTTTTTTACAAGTGTGTTTGTTCTGTTTTCTATATGGCGTAACGGACTTGAATGGATGGCAGATATTTTAGGAATAGCCTATCCTCCGGCTGCCTTATTTATGATTTTAATAATGGCCCTATTTATCATTATGATTGAGTTTTCCCTCATCATTTCTAAACAATCTTTCTGGATTAAATCAATTGGCCAGGACATTGGATTGATGAAGCAGGAGATGAATGTACTGAGAGAGAAACTTAAGCGCGCAGAAATAGAGAATATTACTGAAATGGATTCTGAACAGAATGAAATGTAACAATTTACTATATAATTATAATAAGGTGTAATGAATATAAGCCGCTTATTTGTTGAAGGAATAGATTTTCTATCTCAGCTTAAGGAGAATAGAAATGTTATTTTAGAGTTGACAAAACGTGATTTTTCTTCAAAATATATAAAAAATATATTTGGATTGGCATGGTCAATATTTGACCCTTTAGCATTTATAATCATATTATACCTTGTTTTTGGATTTAGATACGGGCATATAAATACCTTAGGGGTACCTTATATTACCTATCTTATTACCGGATATATTTCTTATGAATTATTTAGCACAACCTTAATGGCTGTTGTTAATAGTATTAAAGAGTATTCTTTTTTGATAAGAAAGGTAAATTTCAGAATTGCTATTTTACCTATTGTTAAGATTCTTTCAAGTTTAATGCTTCATGCCATAATTGTAATTATTGCAATATTATTACTCCTGGTAAATAAGATTCAGCCTTCATTATTTTGGATACAACTTTTATATTATATATTTTGTTTCGTCGTTTTAATCACTGGTTTGGCTTGGCTTACGTCTTCAATCAATTTGTTTTTTCCCGATATAAAGAATATTATTAGCATTATAAATAGGGTTCTATTCTTCCTAACACCAATCTTCTGGAATATTAAAGAATTACCTAAGGATATTGCCATTATAATGCAATTTAATCCATTGTATTATATTGTTAATGGTTACAGAGATAGCCTTTTATTTAAGACTGGATTTTGGGAGTATCCAGTTTTGACTTTATATTTCTGGACTCTCACATTTATTATTCTAATAGCTGGGATATTAGTTTTTAAAAAATTAAGGCCTCATTTTGCCGATGTTACCTAAATAGAATTAAATGGATGAAAAGGAAGTAGTCATACAGTTATCAAATATCTCAAAAAGGTATAAGTTATATAAAAGTAAAGTCGACAGATTAAAGGAATCATTACACCCACTTAGAAAAGTATTCCATAGGGATTTTTACGCGCTTGAAAATATTAATTTGGAAGTACGTAAAGGAGAAATTCTCGGCATCATTGGACGGAATGGTTCAGGGAAATCAACTTTGTTAAAAATAATTTCAGGCATCTTAACACCTTCAAATGGCCAAGTATTTACCCAAGGTAAAATAGTCCCTTTATTAGAGCTTGGTTCGGGCTTTAATCCTGAATTTACGGGAATCGAGAACATTTTCTTTTATTCTTCCTTAATGGGGTTTTCACGAAAGGATATGGAAGAACGAATTGATCAGATTCTTGAATTTGCTGAAATTGGTGATTTTATTTACCAACCTCTGAAAACATACTCAAGTGGAATGAAAGCTAGATTGGCATTTGCTGTCTCCGTTAATATTGACCCTGATATTCTTATCTTGGATGAAGTCTTATCGGTAGGGGATGAGTTGTTTAGAAGAAAATGCTTTGCTAAAATGGAAACATTCTTCAAAGCTGGTAAAACCATATTATATGTCAGTCACTCAATTAGTTCTGTTAACCTACTTTGTTCTCGTGCGATTCTAATTGATAAAGGTCAGGTCTTGGCAAATGGGATTCCCAAAATGATCACTAGTATTTATCAAAAAATGATTTTCTCAAAAATAATTTCTCATGACTTATTAGTTAGGCAAATTCAGAAGGATATTACTGATTATAATATACAAGTAAATGAGAATTTAAAAAATGATTTTAAATTTAACTATGAACTATCCAGAAATTCAGTTAAGAACTATCCTCTAAAAGATTATTTTATTGATGGTTTAAATCCTAAGAGCACTGTTGAATATATAGATAGTAAGGTGGAATTTTCTTTAATTGGTATTTTTTCATTAGATGGAAGAAGAGTCAATGCTTTAGTTTCTGGAATGACTTACATTTATCAATATAATGTTTTGTTTTTAGAAAATTTAAAGGACATTTCGTTTGGTATGCAAATAAAAACTGAGCAGGGGCAAATGTTAGTCGGTGCTACAATCCCTGATCATCTGGATCTTTTAGCAACAAGATTGGATTTTAACAAAACTGACAGGGTTACGATTAAATGGAAGTTTATAGCGAATTTATTATTGGGAACCTATTACCTGAATTGCGGTGTTTCTTCAACAGTAGGCGAAAAACTCATTTTTTACGGTCGAATAATAGATGCAAGTGTTTTTAAAATTGTTGAATCGCCCGTTGGAATATATGGAATCGCAGATTGTGCTATTGAAATGAATATTGATATGATAAATGTTAATTACTAAATTATTGTTACAAAATGAAAGTTTGTATAATTGGATCAGCCCGTTCAGGAACTACAGCAATCTATGCATTATTGCAAAAAATTCTTATCGATAAGTACAATGAAGTTGATTTTGTATATGAACCTTTTCTTTGGGATATAAATTCATTTAATGATTTTTATGAAAATGTGAAAGGTAATTTTAAATATACTGACTCAATCAGTCATGAAGGAATCGCATCTCATTTGGCACTTCCATTATTTATTAAAAATACAGAAAACATAGATGATTCGTTTCTTCACAAAATTTTTAACCCAATACAGAAGGATAATGCCAAATTAATTAAAATTATTAGAGGGAACGGTCGATATGGAATTTTTAGAAAATACGATCCCGATTGTAAGTTCATATATATCATTCGAAATCCTCTTGATAGTGTAAATTCATTGAAGGACAAGTTCTCATATTATGGTGGTGAGTTTCATAAGGACGATTATAAAAGGTTCAGAGAAGGTGTGCTTAAATATTTTAACGAAGAATTACCGATAAAAAAAGAAAGTGGATTTAAAAGTGAATTACTATGGTGGTATTATATTAATTTGTTTGCATTGGAGTCCTTTG